>Ga0256839_1002742_pt1 | contig 19184 bp, 16 predicted proteins | sample 354166metaG_FD_185968 | JGI IMG/M metagenome (GOLD analysis project Ga0256839, IMG submission 185968) | Hydrothermal vent microbial communities from Mid Atlantic Ridge, Atlantic Ocean - 354-166 | ecosystem: Environmental > Aquatic > Marine > Hydrothermal vents | place: Atlantic Ocean: Mid... | reverse complement strand
TGAAATGACCGAGGGGCTCCGGTTGTTATATTAAAGGAGCCAGACATGGCCAAGAAAAGACCAGAACTCACCGTCGTCGGGAAAGCACCCGATAGCAAAAAAGCCGCAGCCCTAGAAGCCGCCCTGAGCCAAATTGACCGCGCCCACGGCAAAGGCTCAGTGATGAAATTGGGTCAAAAACAGAGCATGGATGTGGAAGCTGTTTCCACCGGTTCAATTGGTCTGGATATTGCCCTCGGCATAGGCGGCCTGCCCATGGGACGTGTTGTTGAAGTTTACGGGCCGGAAAGCTCCGGTAAGACGACGCTGGCATTACATGTTATTGCTGAGGCGCAAAAGGCCGGGCATATTGCGGCATTTGTTGACGCGGAACATGCGCTCGACCCGATTTATGCGGCCAAGCTTGGGGTTGATGTTAACGAGCTTCTCATCTCCCAACCAGATACGGGGGAGCAAGCGCTTGAGATTACTGATACTTTGGTGCGTTCTGGGGCGATTGGTATTTTGGTAATCGATTCTGTTGCCGCTTTGACACCCCGCGCCGAGCTTGAGGGCGATATGGGCGATAGCCTGCCGGGACTGCAAGCCCGTCTCATGAGCCAGGCTCTGCGTAAACTCACCGGGTCTATTTCCAAATCTGGCTGTATGGTTATCTTTATCAATCAAATCCGACATAAAATTGGTGTTATGTACGGCTCACCCGAAGTGACGACGGGCGGTAATGCCCTGAAGTTTTACGCGTCTGTTCGCTTGGATATTCGCCGTATCGGTGCCATTAAATACCGCGACGAGGTGATTGGTAATCAGACACGGGTGAAGGTCGTCAAGAACAAAGTCGCACCGCCGTTCCGCCAAGTTGAATTTGATATAATGTACGGTGAGGGTATTTCCAAAATGGGCGAATTGGTCGATTTGGGTGTTACGGCTGACGTGGTTGAAAAGTCTGGCTCGTGGTATTCCTACGGCGATGAACGTATTGGGCAAGGCCGTGAAAATGCCCGCAAGTTCCTCTTGGAAAACCCAGATATAGCCGAACATATAGAAATGACTATCCGCACCAATGCTGGCCTGATTGAAGATGAATTGCTTATGCCCAAGGACAAAGATGGGGGTGGTGAGTTGGAGTTAGAGGCTTAGTAGGCGTCAAATTAAATCACACAAAAATGAAATAGGCGCTTGGCACTGCTAAGCGCCTTTTCTATAGGTAGTGCCTAACAATTTCGAGAGATATATGACAGCCCTACGCGACATACGTTCCCAGTTCCTCAACTTCTTTGAAAGCGCTGACCATTCCGTCCAGAAATCCTCGCCCTTAGTGCCGGACAATGACCCGACCTTGTTATTCGTCAATGCGGGAATGGTGCAATTTAAAAACTATTTCACTGGCGCGGAAACGCCGCCCTATAGCCGCGCCGTCACGTCGCAAAAATGTGTGCGGGCTGGCGGCAAACATAATGACCTCGACAATGTCGGCTATACGGCGCGTCACCATACATTTTTCGAGATGCTCGGGAACTTTTCCTTCGGGGACTATTTCAAAGAAGATGCCATTGAATATGCTTGGAATTTGCTGACCAACGATTTTGGCTTATCCAAAGATAAATTGCTAATAACCGTCTATCATACCGACGAAGAAGCCCGCGCCATCTGGAAAAAAGTTGCGGGTGTTAGCGATAGCCGGATAATCTCCATCCCCACATCTGATAATTTTTGGGCTATGGGTGATACCGGACCGTGCGGGCCGTGTTCGGAAATATTCTATGACCACGGTGATAAAATTGCTGGCGGCCCTCCGGGAAGCCCGGATGAGGACGGCGATCGGTTTATCGAGATTTGGAATCTAGTCTTCATGCAATACGAAAAATTTGCAGATGGCAAACGTGTCGACCTGCCCAAGCCGTCCATTGACACGGGCATGGGTCTAGAGCGTATCGCCGCAATTTTGCAGGGCAAGCACGATAATTACGACATCGACCTTTTCCAAAACCTAATCGGCGCCAGCGTCGAAGCCACCAAGGTCAAAGCCGAGGGTGAGGCTATGTTCTCCCACCGGGTGATTGCGGACCATTTGCGTTCGGCGTCGTTTCTGATAGCCGACGGGGTTAGCCCGTCGCGGGAGGGTCGTGGTTATGTGCTGCGCCGTATCATGCGCCGCGCTATGCGCCACGCTCATATTCTTGGCGCCAAAGACCCGCTCATGCACCGCCTCGTGCCCACATTGGTGGACGAAATGGGAGATGCTTTTGGGGAGTTAAAACGCGCCCAGGAAAATATCGAGACGACGATGCTCGAAGAGGAAGAACGCTTCCGCAAGACGCTCGGGCGCGGTACGGCACTTCTGGATAGTGCAACAGCGAAACTCGACAAGGGTGACACTCTGCCGGGCGATGTAGCGTTCAAGCTCTATGACACATATGGTTTTCCCCTCGACCTCACCCAAGACGCATTGCGCTCTAAGGGGATAGAGGTCGATGTGGCGGGCTATGACAAAGCCATGCAAGTGCAAAAAGAAACCGCCCGCGCCCATTGGAGCGGCTCCGGCGATGCGGGCAGCGATGCAATTTGGCTGGAACTGCGCGAAAAATTCGGTGCAACAGATTTTACCGGATATGACAACTTAAGTAACGACAGCGAGATACTGGCTATCATCAAAGACGGTGCGCTTGTGGACGAAGCGGGCGAAGGCGACGAAATTCAGTTCGTCACTAAATCCACTCCGTTCTACGCAGAGAGCGGCGGTCAGGCGGGCGATAAAGGCTGGGCGAATGTCGGTAAAACCCTAGCGGTCACAATCCAAGACGTGCTGAAACGGGCCGGAGATATGCATGTGCATTTCGCTACAGTTATGAACGGCGGCGTCACGGTCGGCGATGATCTGAACCTAAATGTAGCCCCTGATAACCGCCGCACCACTATGGCCAACCACTCCGCCACCCATCTCTTGCACGAAGCATTGCGGCGGGTGCTTGGCACCCATGTGACCCAAAAAGGCCAGATGGTTGACGGCGAGCGTATCCGGTTTGATTTTTCTCACGGTAAGGGCGTTACGTCTGATGAATTGGCGGCCATAGAAACGCAGGTCAATGCTGTGATTTTGGAAAACTCCGAAGCCAGCACCAAATTAATGGCACCAGACGCGGCTATCGAAGCGGGGGCTATGGCGCTGTTCGGCGAAAAATACGGCGACGAAGTGCGGGTGTTCTCGCTGGGAAATGTGCCGGACGGTGAAGACCACTCCTATTCGGTCGAGCTGTGCGGCGGCACTCATGTGGCGCGGACTGGCGATATTGGCTTGTTTAAAATCACATCCGAGGGCGCGGTTGCGGCGGGCATTCGCCGTATCGAAGCCGTGAGCGGTGAAGCGGCGCGGCTATACCTAGAGGAACAGGCAGGCTTTGCCAAACAGGCCGCAGATGTGCTGAAAGCCAAAGTAGAGGACGTGCCCGCGCGTATTACGGCTCTGTCCAAAGAAAAGCGCGCGCTAGAAAAGCAAGTCTCTGAGCTTAAAAAGAAACTTGCGCTTTCTGGTTCTAGCGGCGGCGGCGCAGCGAGTGTCGAAGAAATTGGCGGCGTAAAATTCATCGGCAGTGTCCTAGAGGGTGTCAGCGGCAAAGACCTGCGAAATATGATCGAAGAGCAAAAGCAAAAACTAGGCTCCGGCATAGTCGCATTTGTCGCCGTGGACGGCGGCAAGGTTGCCGTGGCCGTGGGTGTCACATCCGACCTGACTAAAGATTATAACGCGGCTACTCTGGTTAATCTCGGCGCAGAAAAAGTCGGTGGTCGAGGCGGTGGACGCCCGGACATGGCCCAAGCAGGCGGCTCTAATGTGGACGGTGCAGATGATGCGCTAGCGGCAATTAAGGCGGGTCTAGGTTAGTCTACTGACATGATTTGGCAATAGATGTGCTACTATCGTGTAGGGTGGATTAGCCTCTTGGCATAATCTACCTTCAGTACGCCATCAATGGTGGATTACGCTACCGCTAATCCACCCTACAATTTAAGTGCCAATACCGGAGATACGGATATGACCTACACTACAAAAATCAATTATATTGAACTACCGATCATTGATTTGGCGGCGAGTAAGGCGTTTTATTCGGCGGCCTTTGGTTGGACATATATTGATTACGGGCCGACCTATGCTTCGTTTCAAGGCGCAGGTATTGACGGCGGGCTGGATGCAGACTCTGACCGCAAGCCGGGCAAGAACGGTGCTTTGGTTATATTACACAGTGATGATTTAGTTGCCGCACAATCAGCCATCGAAACCGCAGGCGGTAAAATCACTATAGCCATATTCGCGTTCCCCGGCGGTCGCCGTTTCCACTTCTCTGACCCCAGCGGCAATGAACTGGCGGTGTGGAGTACGGATGAATAACACAAAATAATCATTAAACAGTCATTTTGTGACCGTTTTAAACCATATCACTTCACCTATGATTTTATGGCAACCAAGACAATATTTACATAGATGTAGGACGGCATTGCACAACAGGTTTGTGCAGGGGCGAGTTAGCCAGTCCATATTCGAATTTATCAGCTTTGGTATCAAGCAAGCTTGGGCTTGTTTGTTCGGCGCTCTGATGTTGGGAATGTTGGTGGGGACGTACCTTTATTATCCTGAGGACGCAGTTTTAACGCGCTATGATTTTATTACTTTAATGGCGGTTTTGATCCAGATATTTTTGTTGGTGACGCGGCTTGAGACCCTTGAAGAAGCACGGATTATTTTGGTGTTTCATATAGTTGGCACAGCTATGGAGGTGTTTAAAACCCAGGCCGGATCATGGGTCTACCCCGAAACCAGCTTACTTAAAATAGGTGATGTGCCTTTGTTCTCGGGGTTTATGTATGTGTGCGTTGGTAGTTATATTGCGCGGGTTTGGCGGATTTTTGATTTCAAGTTTACGCGCTTCCCAGCGATGAAATGGCAGGCTTTATTGGCGATTTTGGTCTATGTGAATTTCCTCTCGCATCACTATATTTGGGACTTTAGAAATGTGTTATTTGCCTTTGCATTTATTCTCTATATGCCGTGTGTGGTGTATTTTAAAGCAGATGAAGAACACCGCCCCATGCCCTTGTTAATAGGCCTATTTTTGGTCGCTTTGTTCATCTGGTTCGCAGAAAATATCGGCACCTTTACCAAGGCCTGGAGCTATCCCGGCCAGGAAGCCACATGGCACATAGTCTCCCCCGCCAAGCTCGGCGCATGGTTCCTGCTGATGCTGATTAGTTTTGTTTTGGTGGCTTGGGTTCACAAAGCCAGAGGCCGTGATTAGTCCACGCGCCACGGCGGGTAGCGCCTGTTCTCACCTGCTTGATATAACCTAATTTTGTTGCCGGCAGGGTCAAGAATATCGGCTTCGCGCCAGAGATAGGATTGGGTTTCGGGTGGTGTTAGCGGGGAAAGGTTTTTGTCGGCAATAAAAGCATCCAGATTATCAACTTCGAAATAGATAAACGGCCAATCTGTAGAGGGCTGCAAGTTACTCGCCACCTCATGCAAAGATAAAGTAGCAGGTTCGCCGACGCCCGTATCTGGAAACTCAAAACGTACATAACGCGGTGCGCTATCAACTATGAGCGTTAATCCAAGGCTCTGGTAAAACACCACAGACGCCGCTATATCAGGCGCGCCGAGCGTCACCTGATTGAGGCGGAGATTGTGAGGTTTAGGAGCTATGCCATAGCTCGTTCGAAGTTCTCTGCGATGGCCTCTAGGTATCCCGTGGTTGATAACCAGCCTTGTTTGTCGCCGACCAGTAGTGCCAAATCTTTGGTCATTTGGCCGCCTTCTACCGTGGCGATTGTGGTGCGCTCCAGGCCTTCGGCGAAATCTATTAGGGCTTGGTTGTCGTCTAGCTTGCCTCTGTGGGCTAATCCGCGTGTCCATGCAAATATGGAAGCGGTTGAGTTGGTCGAGGTCGACTGGCCATTTTGGTGGTTGCGGTAATGGCGGGTGACGGTGCCGTGGGCGGCTTCGCTTTCCATGGTTTTGCCGTCTGGCGTCATCAGGAAGCTGGTCATCAGGCCGAGAGAGCCGAAACCTTGGGCAACTGTGTCGGACTGCACATCGCCGTCATAGTTTTTACAGGCCCAGATATAGCCGCCGTTCCATTTCATAGCGCAAGCCACCATGTCGTCTATCAAACGGTGTTGGTATTCGCCGCCAAATTCGGCGAATTTTTCAGCGAATTCGGTCTCGTAGATTTCCTGAAATGTGTCTTTAAACCGTCCGTCATAGACTTTCATAATTGTGTTCTTGGTCGAGAGGTAAACTGGCCACTTGCGGGTCAGGCCGTAATTGAATACGGCGCGGGCAAAGTCCTGAATTTTATCGTCAAGATTATACATGCCCATCGCCACACCGGAGGACGGGAAATCGAAGATTTCTTTTTCAATCACGTCGCCGTTTTCGCCTTCCCATTTCATGATCATTTTGCCTTTGCCGGGGACAAGGAAATCTGTGGCTTTGTACTGGTCACCGTAGGCATGGCGAGCAATGACGATAGGCTGTGTCCAGCCGGGAACAAGGCGCGGCACATTGTTACAAACAATAGGTTCGCGGAAAATAACGCCGCCCAAGATATTGCGAATAGTACCGTTGGGGGACTTCCACATTTTTTTTAGGCCAAATTCCTCGACCCGGTCTTCGTCTGGCGTAATCGTGGCGCATTTTACGCCGACATTGTGCTTTTTGATAGCATTGGCAGCGTCGATGGTAATCTGGTCATCGGTGGCGTCGCGGCTTTCCATGCCGAGGTCATAATAGTGCAAATCAATGTCGAGATATGGCAAGATCAAACGCTCTTTGATCATGTCCCAAATAATGCGGGTCATTTCGTCACCGTCAAGTTCTACGACCGGTTTTGCTACTTTGATTTTTGCCATTTTTTCCTCTAAAAATTGCGACCATCAGTTTTCTGAAAGCCGATTAAATATAATTGAAAGCCTCTTAACACTGGTTTGCTAGGATTAAAAGTATAAGCTGGTGAAAATACCAATAAAGTGACCATTGAATGGAATACAAAGAACGGATTGGGTCTATGAGCCAAGAGACTGGAAAAACGACAAAAGACCAATTGGGGCGTATTGTTGCGAATGACGATACGGATATGGTGCAGCCAGTGATCATTCTTGTGCGCACACAGCTCGGCGAGAACATTGGCGGTGCGGTGCGAGCCATGCTCAATTTCGGTCTAAGCGAGCTACGGCTGGTTGCACCAAGGGACGGATGGCCTAATCCTGCGGCGGACGCCATGGCGGCAGGGGCTTTACCTGTCCTAGAGCAAGCCAAAATTTACACGACAACTGAAGATGCCGTCGCCGATTTGAACTATGTTGCCGCCGCGACGGCTCGCATGCGGGATTTGGAAATTCCGGTTGTCGGTACGCATAACATTGGGACGAAAATGCGGGATCATTTAGCCAATGATCTTAAATGCGGCATTATGTTCGGGCCAGAAAAAGCCGGGCTTACCAATGATGATGTGGTGCTGGCAGACGAAATTCTGACTTACCCAATAAACCCCGCATTCCAAAGCCTGAACTTGGCGCAGGCGGTCGGTGTATTTTCTTATATGTGGGCAGCCAGTGCATCTACGAGTACCGAGGAAAGCAAAAACGGTACGTTACCCCCCGTATTTACGCAACCGGATAGTAAACCCGCAAATCGCGCAGATTTGGTAAGGATGTTTGAACATTTCGAAGACGAGTTGCTTAAAGCTGGCTATTTTTATCCGCCCGCCAAAGCCGCCCTCATGAAACGTAATATCCGCGCCCCGTTTATCCGTGCAAAAATGACAGAACAAGAAGTGCGGACAATGCGCGGAATGATTAAGGCGCTAGCAAAAGGGCGGGGTAAACAGAGGATTGAGAAATAATATTAGAGCAACGAAACCTAATATAGAATCACTCTACTAACGCTATGGGCGCATAGATAACCGAATACTGATATCCACCGCCGAATAAAGCCCGACCGATTTGGATGCGGTCATCAAGATGTTCGACCAAAATCTTCGGACTGTTTTCAGCCTCAAATAATGGCCGCATACGGGCAAATGGTAGGGTCAGTTTAATAGTCTCGCCATCTGTCACGACAAGTTCTGCACTAATCTTGTACTCACCAAGCGGCATGATATTACCAAAAATCAAGCTCCAACGCCCTTGGCTATCCACATGGCTTTCCCCGACTAGGTTTTCCCCGGCATAGATACGGACTTTACCGGATTGCTCAGAGCGGCCAGAAAAAATTACGCCGCCCGAATTGTCGTAATCAATAGCTTCAAGGGCAAACCCGCTCCTTTGCGGTAGACCGCCATACGGACTTTGCAAGACCCGGGAATGTGTGCCTGGGGCAGTGAGTAACAGCAATGCTTTACGGTCTATCTGTATATCCTCCGTTACTTCAAGGGGGTGCGGGTTACGGATAACAAACAAAGATTGATCAGATCTAATTTGGTGCCCGTCGGGCGTCACCATTAACAAATCCAAAACCAGAGAAGAGCTACCCGCATCTGTCGTAAATGCTAGCGTCCAATTGCCCTGGCCGCTCACCTTGGTACGTACAAGTTCTTTGGTTTCACTGCGTAAGGATATACCTGCGCCGGCTACCCCCGTCCCTTTTAAGGTAAAATCCGAACCCGATTGAACCGCAGATAAAATACTGGCCGGGGCATTGGTATATTGACCAGATATAGTCTCTTTTATCGGTGTATCGGTATTATTGTCGGTTGTCGTTATATCCGCTGGTGCAGGGCCGTTTTGCATGGCCTGCACAATCCCCCAAAGCACCAGTGCAAGTACCAATCCTGTAATCAACATCAATAATGGTTTACTTTTAAACATTGATTACCTTTGCGCCCTATGAAAAGAGTTCAGAGGAACCTACTTTGAATTGAATTCTCTGACAACCGTCTAATTAAAAGGATTACAGTGGCACTAGAAAAACCTGTTAAAAAGAGCATTTGCGTATTTTGCGGTGCATCGCAATATGTAGCACCGCATTATTTCAAACTGGCGGAGGACTGCGGGCAAGCAATTGCTGGAGAAAACTTCCGGATGATTTACGGCGGAGGCGGCATCGGGCTTATGGGCGCGACCGCTATGGCGGCTCACAAAGCTGGCGGTGAAGTGCTCGGAATTATTCCGAAATTTCTAACCGAAATCGAAGAAGTACTCGACACGATTGAGCACAAAATTGTCGATAACATGCACGACCGCAAACAAATGATGTATGAAGAATCCGATGGGTTTATTGTTCTACCCGGAGGGATCGGTACATTGGAAGAAGCCATCGAGATTATGTCCTGGATGCGCTTGCATCTACATGCAAAACCCATGGTCTTCGTGGATACGGACGGCTATTGGGCGCCGCTTATGGATTTACTCCGCCACACCATCGCCGCTAATTTTAGCCCAGCCTGGGTGAGTGGACATTTGCTCTATGAAAAATCACCAAAGGCCGCCCTCGCCCTGATTAAATCCCATTGGGACAATCCGCCGAGCAAGGGCGAAATCCAAATCAGCGATAATTCGCCAGTAAAACTTTAGACAAAGCCGCTACTGTCATTGATCGCACGCCAGACATCGTGCAGGGAAATGACCCGCAAAGAATGCTCCATTGGGATTTGGTCGCCGTCAATATCGGATTTACTATTGCGCTCCACAATAATCGCAACAGGGTCCCCCGTCTGTACGTCAAGGACAACACCACCGCTCATGCCTGAAGTGACCGGTTCACTTGGCGAGGTGATAGCAATAATCCATTTGCGTTCATTGCTAGCCCGGAGGTAGACATAGCCTTCGCGGCTGGACATGAATGCGCTACCAGCGGGGAAACCATGTACGGTCACCAATTGATTATCTTGTAGTTGCGCAGGTTGATCCGTGGGCACATGGCAATTATAGAGCGCCGCGTCTAATTTGTCGACATTGATACGGTCAATCTCGTTGGGGAACGCAGCATTGAGCAACCCGTCATCAACGATTGGCCATTTGACCAGCGGTTCGCTGGCAAATGGGGGCACACCATCGGCTGCTGCGTCCGCCACATGTCCCGCGCTTATCCAGCCATCCCAAAGCGCAAAGAAAGTCCCATAAGTTTCGAACGTTGCCTCATCAAAAAAGTGACGCCTAATATCAATCTGGTTCCCGACAAAATCGCGCGGAGCCACGTCATTGGCCTCGCTTGTATCAAATACAACAAAATCATAATTCGTATAGCCGCGTGACCTTGAGATAAACTCATAGCCATTTGCGGAGCCATTATCATTGGTATTACCTTCTGCCGTGGTATATTGTGAACTGCTAGCATTCAAAACAATCCCAGCATGGTTCCAATCATTAATCCGTCGGCGGTGCATAAAAATTGACCCTGGTGGAATATTTGCCGGATCAACCTCAGACTCTTTCACAAAAACTCCATTTGCCTGCGCGTTTTTGGCAAGCACATCAACCGAAACAGTGTATTCAACCGGGTTGGGTTGGCTCAAGCATTCTGCCGCTTGCGCTATAATGACGGACAGCGCCCCGGCACACCACGGATATGGATCGCCGTCATATCCCTTCATGTAAAACCGTACCCACGGTCCCGCATTTTGGCCGCCGACTTCCCGTGGATGCACGGCCAAATGCCTCTGAGACATGGCAGCGACTGCTTGGCCAATAGACATGCCGGTCGTGTCAAATTGCACTAATATATCGGTCATGGGTTTAACCAAGGCAGCGTAGGTTAATGGCCCTGCCTCACCATCTGGCATCAATTCGTTCAGGTCTTGGAATCGCTTAAGGGCAAACTCCGTTGCGTCACCAAACCAACTATCGATCTCGACAGGAAACCCGTGCAAACAAAGCCATTCTTGAACATGTTTGGCTCCATTGCCCCGTTGACCGTTTTTTATGGTTTTTGTCAACTCGACTTCATCGCGAATCCAGCGACTTAATTCCGAGAAATCATTTACATATGTATACATTCCACACTCCAGTTTGGTATTGGCCAATTTAGTTATTAACTTGTATTTCCTAGACCTTACATTTAGCGTAACGCGTGATTTTGGTCACGTTTGGTGTGCTTATGAAAAACATTCTGCTTGTCTATTTGCTAATCAGTGCGGCCACATTGGTAATGCAAGGATGTACGGATGCGAACGTGCCGGAAGAAACGCAAACTATTCCAACGCCCGCCCCTGCAAACATCATCAAAATTGCCCCGGCACCACCGCCGCGGATATTGGTTGGAGATAAAGAAATCATCATTGATGATCTGCTTTCGAGAAAACTAGGGCTGCCCACAAAGCACCAAGTCACATACCAAAAAGCGGATACTCCTTGGTCATTACAATGCGGAAAAGCGGTTAGCGCAGATGGTAGCCCTTTAGATTTCAATAAAAGCAAAATGGCGAAACAAGCGTCGCAAGGCTTTCTTGACAATAAGTATTGCGCGTTATTTCAAGAGCAAGGCAAACAATACAAATTGGTCGAATTCGATTTCGGGAACACAGACAGCCAAATTTTCACATGGCTAAAACGCCATAAAATTCCCGTAAACATGTTAAAATAAAAACATGGGCGACCCAGATAGCTATGCAAAAAAAAATTGAAACCAACAACTGTTCGGCAAGTTTTTATTTGCTTTGCGCAACATATACCCCGCCCCAGTTTGCGTCGGGTGGGTCGGTTTTGTAAGCATTGATGCGGGTCAGCATTACATCATAATAGCCAGAAAAACCCATGTCTTTGGCCAATTCTTGTAGTGCGGGAATAAAGCCTTCGGCCTTTTCCCAATTTTGCTTACGGTATGCTTCCAGAAAACGTGTATGGATAGGCATGAGAGTTTTATAGGCGTCGGTTTTGGCCATTTTCTCCTCACCAGCTAAAATATGGATGCGTTCCGGAGTTTGGCGGCCTATGACCTGAATGAGGTCAGCCTCTATGATAGCCAATTCTGGTAATTTTTCCGCCGTGGCGTTGCCGATCAATACGGAAACTTTGTACTGTTTAGTTAGACCCTCAATCCGAGAAGCCAGATTGGCCGCATCACCGATCATGGAATAAGAAAACCTCTGCTCGGAACCTAAATTACCCACGCAACATATACCCGTGTTTAGGCCAATCCCGACTTTTACATTATCCGGCCATTTAATCTCATCTTGTTTGGCATATTTTTCATTCAGTTCGCCCAGCGTTTTCATCATCTTGCGCACCGCCCGCGCGCCGTTTCTCTCGTGATCAGGGTCGTCCAAGGGGGCGTTCCAAAACGCAACAATAGCATCCCCCATATATTTATCGATCGTGGCACCATTGTCTTGCAATATCGTGGTCATGGGGCTTAGAAATATATTCAAAAATGTGGTGATTTCTTCAGGCTCTAGTCCTTCGGATATTTTGGAGAAGCTACGGATATCCAAAAATAAAATTGTCAGGATACGCTCCTCGCCCCCCAGTTTTAACAAGCTGGGGTCTTCAGACACTTTCTTGACCATGGTCGGTGATAAATACATGGAAAACGCACTGCGTATCTGCGAGCGTTCGCTCTCGGTTATGTAGAAAGAGGACAATGTTATCAAGAGGTAAGACGTTAAAATCGCCAAGAGGATATAAACTGGATTGATAAGAAGTTGGTGCTCAGCAAACCCGTACCACGAACCGTAAGCAACACTGCCTGCCACTAACAAGCTTAAAACTGCTCCCTTTGCAGCGCCTAAGCGCGGCAAAAGGATGGCTAAGAAAACGCCCAAAAACAAGAGCGTCCATAACTCTGTGCTCTCCGTCGTATATGTACGCTTTAAAAAATTACCCTCTATAATTTGCTCGACCACCTGCGCATGTACCAACACACCAGGCACACCCGCTTGAAATGGTGTCGCAACAAAGTCTTTAAGCCCAATAGCACTGGTTCCGACAAAGATGATTTGTCCTTCAACTTTATGCGCCCAAGTTGAGGTAGGCACATCATCTGAAAGGATTTCCCAGGCTTTAACAACCCGCAAATTTGGTTCTGGCCTTGAGTAATATACCAACAATTCTCCGTCTGCGCTTGTGGGTATTTCAAAATTTCCAATGGTCATCTTGGTCAATTTAGGGTTCTTGGTACCAACTATGTCCTTCCCGCCAGAACCATCAGAGGACGACATAATATATGTGCTGGCACCTGTCGCCACACGTAATGCTTCTACGGACAACGCTGGGTACATTTCCTCCCCGATCACCGAAATAAGCGGAGCAAGCCGAATAATCCCGTCCCCGTCAGGCGTAATACTTACATGACCCTCTCCTGAAACCTCGGCTTCAAGTTCTGGCATTGATGTTATTGCGCCATGATAGGACGGTAATACCATTGTCGGTTTTGCTCCCTTCCAGGCAAAGCCATGGCGATAAGCCGGGCGCTTTTCTGTTTCCTGCGCTACCAGAAAAAACGCTGCGACGACTTTGGAGCGTGCAAAAGAATCCGCGAGTAGAGTATCGTGATCAGTCAACTTGGAAAGATTCTCAAAACTACCCCGGGCAGCCGGATTGTCTTTTAATATCTGCGCTATATTTTTGGGAGATGTCCGGTCAGGCTCTGAAAATACAATATCATAGGCAATCACGGCTGCGCCTGCATCGGCCAAACGATCATTTAATTTGGCGATAATAGTTCGCGGCCAAGGCCACTGCCCCAGCTTTTCTATGCTTTCATCATCTATATCGACAATCCGCACTGGCGTATCCGGGTTATACTCCCGAGGCTTTTTCTTCTGATAAGCATCAAATAATAGATTGCCCATTTGCTCAATTTGGGGCGGTTTCGCAAAATTTGCATTGACGAATAGGAAAGTTATCAGCAATCCGAGTAATGTCGGTATTACGATCTTTCTGTGCTTCGATGACAATTTAAGCCATGACGATAATTTGGATAGCATGTTCTGCCCCGCTGTTTATTTTAGCTTCTCTCATAGGCGCGTAACTTTCAAGTGTAATCATAGGGCGGACATGACAAACTAGGCATTGAAAACAAGGGATATTTGAGTTAAACAAAAAATCAATATGCGTATTTGGGGTGATGGACACTCTATATTATGAATACGTATCAGCACGGGGCACATTCATGCGGCGAACTATACTGGCTTCAAAACTTCTTGGCACAATAGCAATTGTGGCAAGCTTTACCGTATCTATTGATGCAATTGCAGAATCCTATAACGGTCCGAAAATTAGCTTTGAACAAATTTATGCTAATCCTGATGATCAGGAATTGAACCTGAACTATGCGCGGCAACAAGCCGCAAATGGTGATTATATTTCTGCTGCATCCGCATTGGAGCGTATGTTATTTGCTTCTCCCAATTGGGATTCAGCACGTTTATTTTATGCACTTGTACTTTACAGGCTTGATGACAAACAGGCCGCTATGCGAGAATTGGATTTACTAGAAAGCCGTCCTCTTTCCCCTAAGCAAAGGAGACAAGTTAAGGCATATAGAGAAAATTTTTCTACACCAAAAAAACGGCAAGCTACATCTTCCGGACTGGTTGGCCGCATCGCTGTTGGTGTTCGCTATGATGATAATGCCGGCAATGCCTTGGCTGATACATTCCTGACATTTGCCAATAGGGACGATATATCTGCATTTGCCCAAGCGAGACTGCAATACACGAACCCTATTGGCGACAATGGCCTGAAGTTTAAAGCGGGCATAAACGGGCTGCTCAGGCGGCACGAAACATTTTCAACCGCTGACTATGATACATTTGGCGCAAATATTGGCCTGCTGGGGGACTTATCCAACGGACTGTCATGGGATACAGACATTCAGGTCGCCCAAGTCAATATTAGTGGCCAAAAGTACCTCACCCAATTCGGCGGGCGCGTCAAAATTAAAAAAGCATTGTCAGAAACTATTGGCGCTTGGGTTCAAGGCACTTGGCATGATCAAGATTATAATAATTTATCTTTCACTACGCTTGAGCCAACAAGAAGCGGCGATAAATTATCTTTGTCCACCGGGGTTATTAAACGCCTTGATGAAAATTCATTTATCAGCGCTTCATTTGGCTATGAAGACAAAAAAGCGGCCAACGCCGCATTCGCCTATGATGGCATAAGGTTGAATGCCAGATTCCATAACGGCTTTGGTAACGGTATCTATCTGAGCGGACGCGCAACTTACCGCATGCTAAAATATGACGGGACAAGTTTTAATAACCCTGCCCCAACACGCCGGGAAGATGACCATATTTCTGGCCGCCTTGGCATCGGTGCGTCGCTTAATATCTTGGCCACAAAAATAGGGCTGGACGAAAACCCTAACTTAGACAATCTAGGCTTGGAAGCTGGTATTAATTACACCAACCGCAGTTCAAACAACCCTGTTCTCGATTACAAAAATTTCGGAACAGACATAAAATTGATTTGGAATTTTTGATCATTAAGAAAGAAGTATATTATGAAACATAATAGCTATTTTTTGGCGAGCGCTATCGCTACCGCACTGTTATTGCTCTCAGTAAACACCTATGCCTTGGACGAAATTGGCATCAATTCTGCGGTTAAGGGTGATGTTATGGTGCAAAGCAGAGAGCAAATAGCTAAGCAAGCCCTTGTTAAAGATCCAATCCATATTGGCGACGAAGTCAATTCTTTCCGTAATTCCAGTCTACAGGTTCTGTTGAAAGACCAAACCGTATTTACCGTTGGGCCGGACTGTCAGTTAACTATCGATAAATTCGTCTACGACCCAAATGATAACAGTAATGGGCTAAAGGCAACAGTCAGCAAGGGCATGTTTCGTTTTATGTCAGGGAATATCTCCAAATCAGGCCCAGAAAGCATTACTATAGACACCCCGGTAGCCAGTATGGGCGTGCGCGGCACGATGGTTGAAGGTCTCGTAGGGCTTGAGGCTATCGAATATGCGCGACAAGCTGGCTTGATACTTCCAGGCACAAAAATTGACCCAGAAGGTGCCACAATTTTTGTCCTTCGCGGCCCTGGTCAGCGAAGTCGTGCCAGAAATCGAAAAGGTGAAATCAGCGTTACATCCGGGGGTCGGACAGTAACAACCCGCCGCAGCGGATATGCTATATTCGTTAGCTCTAGTGATAGTCCACCATCAGACCCATTCCAGTTAGATGCCAAAACATTCAATGTGTTCAACGCCCGCCTGCGCACTGAACCTACTGGCGGTGTTTCGTTCAAACCATTTGAATTAGATATATTTATGCAAGTCGACCCGCCTGAAAGCCAAGGGGCGGACAACCCTTTCCTCGGCGACACCCCCAATGAAATTATAGACCCGAGTACAACATTTGATTGGCCATCGGAAGAAGAGGAAGAAATTATTGTTCCCGACTGCACACCGCAAAACCCAGATTATCCGGATTGCTTATTATAGCAATAATGCTACGCGGACGGTATCAAGTTTATCAAATAAATAATCCGTGTCCGCATCCGAGAATGTGATAGGCAAGCTAAGCACGCGCTCAAGCATGGTTGATTGGTATTTCTCGCGGCTAATCTTGCCGCCTACACTTTCCAAATCTTTGAAAACAACCAAGCTCGCCCGCAAAATTGCAAAGTCACGATTATCAAGCCCCGCTTGGGTGCACAACGCCTTTAGCCCGAATGGGCCACTATCGTGTAACATTAAAGAGGATTTGTGGATCGTCACACCGGATTTTTGCGCCAAAGCTTGAGCACAAAACTTCATTTGCCCGCAGCACGCAGCACGCACAATTAATGTGTTGGTTAGGCGGTCTTCTTTATCCAAGCGAGCAATTAACGACTTTAAATCATTACTTACCCAGCTTTGGGAAATGAAATCAACGCTTGCCCGCTCTCTACTTTGCCCGGCTAGGTCAACGGCTATATCCAACGGTATTTCGTGGTTTTCATACAAGCGCCGCGCCGCTTCAGCACTGACCGAAGTGATCAATTTTTCGATGAGCAATGGCGGTAAATCCCGCCGTGCAATAAAGCTCTCCTTTATCAAGTCGTCGTCTTGGTAAATATCCATCATATGGATACCAAGCTCGACACCGATTTGCGCGCCATCATTTGCCGCCACCGACGCGACCACACAGCTATCACCGTAACGGACAATTGCCTTAACTAAATCTCCGCCAATATGCGCACGTTTTGATACGGCCATCATTTTGGCGGCGGCCTTTGATTTGAGAATTTCCAGAAGGTCATCATCCTCCAAAACTGGTGAATGGGTCAAAATAGGTACCGCAATCGAATCAATATCTTTAATCAGTTTTTGGGCTATGTCGTGGGGTAGATTTTGCGAATTTCTAAGGGTTATTGCCAAAGCACGCCGCACCATAGCTGCTGCATCGCGGGCAATAAACCACAATATCTCTTTAACCACTTCCCGCTCACGCAGCGAGAGATTAGCCGCGCGAATTTCACGACACACTTTTTGCGCGATCACCGCCCGCACATCCCGCTCAGGATGAGAAACCAAATGTTTCACATCTTCGGAACTAATTTTCAATTGCGTAGCCATATGCATCATACCCATCTCCTACCAATATGGTAAACAAGTATAGTGAACGAATGGTTTGCAATTATGGTGAACAAAAGGTTTAGGGTTAGGCTCTAAATCACCGTGAATATATCATCTGCGCGCCTGCAAAACCCAAGCAGCAGGCTTGTTGTCCCCTGCTAAATAAAACGGCTCAGGATGGTCAATATTAAACTGCGCATCCGCAAATATGGCCAGAATATTACGGGCATCTTTTTCGCTCAGTGCTGATTGCCGCATACTTTGCATACGGCCTCGGTAGGCATCAATTTCAGTTTGCATACCGTCGAGCCAACCCGTTATATCTGCCAAAGAATAAGCCTTACGGCGGCTGAATAAATCAATAGTGCCGGAGTATAAATGTTGCCCCAATTTATGAATCTCACTACCACTTGTTTGCCCGGCTTCCAGCCACGCAATGAGTTTATTGCGCGGTACGGTGAGCAAATGGGTGGCTTTTTCGTAGGCGGTTTTTGTGACCAATGTTGGTGATTTTTCTGCGGCGTCTAAGGCTATAAATACAGCCTTGGCGGCACTGATAAAGCCCGGCTTTGTCATGTCTTTTATATCGCGGAGGTGACCGCGAACCTCTTGCTCAATACCGCCGCCTTTGATGTGGCAAAGCGCGATGAACTGGCCATTGTCTGCTACCAAACGCGCCATTTCGCGTGCCGCCGCCAAGACTTGTCGATTGCTGCCCGCATATTCAAAGCCGTATTGGCTTACCAGGAAATCATAAGTGCCGTCTGCCAGCCCCGTAGCATCTACGGGGGCGACAATTCCTTTGGCGTTTGGAAACTGCTTTTGCATAGCCGCGACCGCATCTCCGGAAATATCGACGCCGCTCAGATCATTAAAACCGTTGGCATTGGCATGGCGCAGTACCGAACCCGCACCGCAAGCCATGTCCAGAATTTTGCTGCCCTTATCCAGCCCGGAAAAACACCCCGCCCAAAACTCACCCAGTTTTTCATTGTGTTCAATACCAACACCAACCAGCGCTTCACCAACACCATCCGCCGACCGGCCTTGCCAATAATTGCCCCAATCTTGTGCATTTTTATCGGCCATCACACCCTCTGAAACGGATAGAAATCGCCGCCCAAACCCATGATCCCGGTAAGCTCATCAAGCGCCGTAAAACTCTCGCGCATCAAATCAGGATCGCCCAAATCATTTGGTGCCATGTCTTCGCGGTAATGCTTTGTCACCCAGTCCGAGAGCTGCGCGTAAAGTGCTTCGTCCAATATCATCTTGGGGTTGGCCGCCGCCAACTCCGCCTCCGTCAACACCACCCGCAAGCGCAAGCAGGCAGGGCCGCCGCCGTTGCGCATAGATTGGCGCACATCGACATATTTGACCGCACCGATGGGACCATTGCCCGCTACTAAAGTATCACAATAGGCTTTGGTGCGCGGGTTATCCTCGGTCTCGGTGGGCGCGATCAGGGTTAGGCGTTCTTCGCCTGGCAATTGCACCAACATTGAGTTAAATAAATATGCCGAGATAGCGTCTTCTAGCGGCACATCCTCGCCGAATACTTCGACGAATTGTGGTTCGAACAATCCGTCCGCCGCCTTGCGGATTGCCGCCAAAGTTCCTGCCGTGTCCTCAAATGCATCTTCGTGGTAGAATAAGCATTGCTTAGCCCCGACACAAACCACGTCGT
>Ga0256839_1002741_pt1 | contig 19192 bp, 17 predicted proteins | sample 354166metaG_FD_185968 | JGI IMG/M metagenome (GOLD analysis project Ga0256839, IMG submission 185968) | Hydrothermal vent microbial communities from Mid Atlantic Ridge, Atlantic Ocean - 354-166 | ecosystem: Environmental > Aquatic > Marine > Hydrothermal vents | place: Atlantic Ocean: Mid... | reverse complement strand
TGTCCTGCAGAATGCGCTGTTTTTTGGCCGTAAAAAAGTCAGTGATCTGGTCATGCCCTGGGCAATTTATACCTCTCCCGAGGTGGCCCATGTGGGAATGACCGCTGCCGAGGCCGCTGAACAAGGCGATCAAATCATCACCTTGACCGCGCAGATGTCAGACGTTGACCGGGCCATCCTCGAAGAAGAGATCGAGGGTTTTGCCCGGGTATATGTGGAAAAGAAGTCCGGCCGGCTTCTGGGCGCGACCATGGTATCGTCCCACGCCGGCGAATCCATCACGCAAATGGCGCTGGCGATCACGTCCGGCCTTAAAATATCGGCGGTTGGCGCCACCATTCACCCTTATCCTGTTCAGGCCGATGTCTGGAAAAAGCTGGCCAACAATTATTTAAAGCGCAGCTTCACGCCAAAAATTGCCAAAATTTTTAAAATCTTTCTCAAGTTATTTTCACGACATAAAAGGCTTGTCCCATAATGGGTGCCGCAGCGTCCTGCGCCCCTTGTCTGGTTGTTTTTTGCAAGCGACCGGCCTTGTTTCAGGGCAAGCAACGGCTGGCAAAAACCATTGGTGCGCCGCAGGCGTTGATATTTGCCCGGGCTTTCCTGAACTGCGCCCTTGAAGATGCCCGTGCGTGGACGCGTTCGGGATATGGGGCTGTTATCCTGTCGCCGGCATCGCCCGATGATCGGGACTGGGCCAGGGGATTACTACAGAACAAAGAGACCTTGGTTCTTGCCCAGCCCAAAGGCGGGCTTGGTTATCGCCTTTGGGCCATAGATCAAGAATTGCGGCGGCGGGGGTTTGGCAGGATTATTTTTATGGGCAGCGATGCCCCCATGTTAACGCCGCAGCATTTTGACGCGGCCGCGCGGGCGTTTCTGACCAAGGATATCATGTTATCGCCCGCAGACGACGGCGGCGTCACGCTTATGGGCGCGCGAATCCCCTGGCCGGATTTGACGGGTTTGCCATGGAGCACCAATAAGCTCGGCCAGGCTTTGGCAACCTATTGCACGGATAAGGACATGACGGTGGAGAATATTTTACCCAGCTATGATATTGATATAGAGGCAGACCTCATTAAATTGCAAGGTGATTTGGCGGATGACCCAAGACCCGCACGGCAATATCTTTACCAGAAGATCAGTGAATTTATGAGCCGGGACAGAATTAACTATGGCTGAGATTCTTCAAAAATCAGAAAATTGGTCTGTGACCCCAAAAGGTGATGCGCGGGGCTATATTGACAGCGACCAGCTTCGGGAAGTCTGGTTTCATACGGGGACGGCCTGTAATCTGGCCTGTGGTTTCTGTCTGGAAGGCTCAAAACCCGGTGATACACGGCTTGGCCTTGTCAAATTGCAGGATGTTGCCCCTTATATTGAGCAAGCCCTGAAACTGGGCGTGCAGCAGTTTTCCTTCACGGGCGGCGAGCCTTTTCTGGCAAAGGATTTGCCCCAAATATTGACGCTGGCATCGGCCCATCGGCCTTGCCTCGTCCTGACCAATGGGACGGAGGCCCTGCATAAGCGTATCGAAGAATTGGAAAATCTGACAAATAGCCCCAATCCGGTTTCCTTTCGGGTTAGTCTGGATCATTTTGACGAAAAAACCCATGATCTGGGACGGGGCGCGGGCAGCTTTGCCAAAGCCCTGACAGGCCTTAAAATGCTCTATGATCGGGGATTTTCCATATCTGTCGCCCGTCATATCTGGCCGGATGAAGATAAAGCTGCCGCCGAAGATGCCTTTGCTCAATTGTTTAAAGACCATGATCTGCCCGAAGATTTGACCATCGTGGCTTTTCCGGATTTTGCCCTGCCGGGGTCCTTGCCGAAGGTGCCTTTCGTGACCACGGATTGCATGACCCGGTATCAGAATGCAGAAAGCCGCAAAGAATTCATGTGCGCTTTCTCACGCATGATTGTCAAACAGGATGGTAAAATGCGGGTCTATGCCTGTACATTGGTGGATGATGATCTTGATTATGATCTTGGGCCATCCTTGGAGCTGAGTATGGGGGGGCGGATCAGTATGAAACATCATCGCTGTTACAGTTGTTTCGCTTATGGCTCATCCTGCAGCGAAATTTAAAGGAGACGGAATTTTATGTTAGGCATCATTGGCGGATCAGGTATTTACCAGCTCTCAGGACTGGATATCGTGGAAGAGACTGTCCTTGAGACACCCTACGGCATGCCGTCCGCGCCTCTTGCCATTGGTAGGTATAACGGGGGTCAAAAGATTATATTTCTGGCCCGTCACGGTAAATCCCACGAATATCTGCCCCATGAAGTCAATTACCGGGCCAATATCTGGGCTTTGAAAAAAATGGGCGTGACCCGGATCATCGGTATTTCTGCGGTGGGCAGTCTGCGGGATGAATATAAGCCGGGGGATTTATGTCTGGCCGACCAATATTTTGATTTTGTCAAAGGCGCGCGCGAAAAAACCTTCTTTGGCGGCGGCCTTGTGGCTCATGTATCAACCGCCGAGCCCACATGCCCCATGCTGGCAAGTTCCCTTGTTCAGGCGGGAAAGAAAATGAATATTCCGCTGCATACGGGCTTGACCTATGCCGGCGTTGACGGGCCGCGCCTTGGCACCAGAGCCGAAAGTTTATTCCTGAAAAATGCCGCGAACTGCGATCTGGTGGGGATGACCAATGTGCCCGAAGCCTTTTTGGCGCGGGAAGCCCAGATTTGTTATTGCACCATTGCGGTGGTGACCGATTATGATTGCTGGCTTGATGATCCCGCCCGGCATGTGAGCGTTGAACAGGTTATTTCCCGTTACGGCGAAAGTCTAGAGAAAGCAAAAAGTCTTTTAGGAGAATTTTTGGAAAATGACCGTCTGGCTTCTTCTGGTTCCGCATCAGAATGTACCCCAGAATGTAAATGCCGGAAAAATCTGCAATCGGCGGTTCTGTCACCAGAAAATTCATTGACAGAGGACAAGAAGGCCCTTCTGGATCTGCTAAGATTATGACGTTGGAAAATCTATCGATCATCATTCCCCTCGGCCCCGGTGAAGATCAACTGGGCCGGCTCATGGATGATCTGAACGGACTTGAGCTTGCGGCGGAGATTATTATTGTTTCTTGCGATGATATTATCCTTGAAGACTCTTTCAGAAAATTTGGCAAAGACTCTGCCAAAAAATATATCCGTGTGATTAAAACCCGGCAAGGTCGCGCCCAACAGCAAAATGCGGGAGCCAAGGCCGCGACCAGAGAATTTTTATGGTTCTTGCATGCGGATTCGCGGCTTTCAGAGCGGGTCATCGCCGCCCTTGAGGCCGCCATCAAAGCCTGTCCTGAGGCCCTGCATTATTATCATTTGAAATTCCGCAATGATGGCCCCGCCGGGATGGCCATAAATGAATGGGGGGCATGGTTCCGGTCTGAAATATTAAAAATCCCTTTTGGTGATCAGGGCTTTTGCCTGCGCAAAGATATTTTTCATCAGATTGGCGGCTTTGCGCAAGACGCCCCCTACGGCGAGGATCATTTGCTGGTGTGGCATGCGCGCCAGCAGGGGATCACATTACGCTGCACGGGCGCGGCCCTGCCGACCAGCGCGCGAAAATATGCGGCTCATGGCTGGTTTGCCCTGACCGTGAAATATCAATGGCGCTGGATCAGGCAGGCCCTGCCAGAGGCTTGCAAGCTTTTATTGGGGCGGCGTCGCTGACGTTAAAATTTCAGTTTCTTTTCGAGGCATTGAAACTCAGCGGATATTAGCCCAGGCCGTGATGGTGACGTCATGACCTCTTCAAGGCCATAGGATTTTATGTCTTCAGGCACGGCCTCTTGCGCAATAAGCGCGGCGGCCAAACGCCCTGCGGCGGGGGCTGTCTGGACGCCGAACCCGCCTTGGCCGGCAAGCCAGAAAAAGCCTTGCGCTTTGTCATCAAAGCCGATCACGGGGCCTCTGTCCGCGACGAAGCTGCGTAATCCGGCCCATGAATGATCAATCTTTTTGACGGGCAGGCCAAGGACCTCTTCGGCATAATGCGCCGCAAGGGCAATATCAAGTTCTTCTGGCTGCGCATCACAAGGGGGCGAGAGGTCTTCATTGGCCGGGGAAATCAATAGCTTTCCGGCGTCCGGCTTGATAAAAAACTCTTCTTCAAATTCAACAATCATTGTCCAGTCATCTGAAATTTCCCCCTCTGGCCCGTCAACCAGAATCGCAGAGCGCCGCAGAGGTTTAATATTGATCTTTCCCGCGCCGGCCATCTGGGCAATATGATCAACCCACGGGCCCGCCGCATTGACAAGGATGGGGGCTTGATAGCGGGCCGTGCCATTGCTGACGGCCCATTGATCCTGAATTTGCTGTATTTCGGTGGCTTGAAAACCTGTGATGATCTGGCCGCCGGATTTTTTAATGGCACGCAGGTAGCCTTCCTGCAAGGCGCTGACATCCAGATCATAAACATTGGGATCATAAATGGCCGTTTCGCAATAGGAATCCCGTAGCAGGGGAAATTTTCTTTTAATAAAATCCCGGTTAACCAGAATGGCATCAGGATTCCTTATTTTCATTTCTTCATAATGTTTGATGAGGCCGCTCGTATGGTCATGATCCGCCACAAACATTATGCCACGATCTCCATATAGGGCATATTCCGAGAAACCAGCAGGCGGGTTTTTGAAAAAAGGCCAGCTTGACCGAACCAGGGCATAAAGCGCCGTATTTTCGCTGCCATAAGCCGCGGCATAAACCGCCGCCGAACGCCCCGTGGCGTGATAACCGGGGTGGTCTTCCTGTTCAACGACCAGAATGTTCTTGCTCTTGCTTATTTCATAGGCGGCAGATAGTCCGGCTATACCGGCCCCGATAATGATGACATCAAATTTTTGCATTATATTCTTTCTTTCTGGCCTATCAACAGATACAAAAATACCCTGTGCCATAACGGAATATTAACATAGACTTGGGGCAATGCCAGACCTATTGTTCGAACATGTTGTTCAAACTTGTGGGAATATCCATGAATGAAGCGTTACTTTTCGGCTTGATAACCTTTGCTTTTGTCTCGGCCATAACGCCGGGGCCCAATAACCTGATGCTCATGTCGTCGGTCATGCTTTTTGGCGTGCGCCGCACCTTGCCCCATATGGTTGGTATTCAGGTGGGCTTTTCCATATTGATGGCGGCGGCCGTTCTTGGGCTTGGGGAATTGCTGAAAATTGTGCCAGAGGCCCGGCTGGTGGTAAAATTGGCGGGGTCATTATGGCTTTTCTGGCTTGGGGCCAGATTTTTAAAAGAGGCCTTCAGGCAGCATGTGACCCAGAGTAATCTGCCGGTGAAAAAAGCCAGCCGTCCGTTCTTTCTCTATGAAGCCGCTCTTTTTCAGATTATCAATCCAAAAGCCTTGATCATGGCCCTGTCCAGCGCCGGATTATATGTGGGGATTGCGGATGATATTTATCATCGGACGATCATCATTGTGGTGACATTCATTCTCGTGGGCCTGCCGTGCAGTATCACATGGATGCTGCTTGGCCATACGTTAAATCGCTGGCTTGGGGAGGCATCTCATGGACGGGTGGTGAATATTATCATGGCCCTGTTGATATTTGGATTGGTGGTCATGATTTTATTAAATTGATTCTGCTGAACTGAGAAACGCAGGATGCTCTGAAAATCATTGCACAATAGAGACAGCTTTGATCTGGGCAAAAACTTTCTGGCCGGGACGCAAATCAAGTTCGGCGCAGGAATAGGCCGATACCCGGGCCTGAATCCGGGTCTTTTTCAGGCAAAGATGGATCAGGCATTGACCATTTTCCGTCGGCGGTTCGATGGTGTCTATCTGACAGTCAAAGATATTCAGAACGCTGGTTTGTTCAGGGCGGGACAGGGTGATGCTCACATCTTTTGCATAGAGATGGAGACGAATTTCCGCCTGTTCTTTTACCTCATGATGAGGCATGCGGATCAGGGCATCCCCCAGATCAACCTCGGTCAGATTATGTTCGGTGCGCGCGGTCATAACCGTGCCAAACAGAAGTGTGAAAGGCTCATCACTCATGCTGTTGAGAATTTTATGGCTGGCCAGAATGTCCTGAATGGGGCCTTGCTGCTGAATTTTTCCCTGATCCAGAATAATCAGATGATCGGCAAGGCGCGTGACTTCTGCCGCATTATGGCTGATATACAACAGCGGAATTTTCAGCTCAGTTTTTAACCGTTCCAGAAACCGCAAAATTTCGCTCTTTCGGGCAAAGTCCAATGAGGCCATAGGCTCATCCATTAACAGCAATCGGGGCCGCAGCAACAGAGCGCGGGCAATGGCCACTCTCTGACGTTCTCCGCCGGATAATTTATCCGCCGGGCGGGTTAAAAGATGGGAAATGCCCAGCAGGTCAATGATATGATCCCTTTCGTGAGGCGGCAGGGGATTTTTAATGCGCTTTTGACCATAGTCGAGATTCTGCTGTATGCTCAGATGCTCAAACAGGCTTGATTCCTGAAACACATACCCAATGGGCCTTTTATAGGTGGGCAGAAAAACCGTATCAGATTGCCAGATTTGATCGCCAAACTGGATATGGCCCTGACCGTTTTTATACAGCTCTTTCGGATGAAGCCCGGCAATGGCCCGGAGCAGGGATGTTTTGCCAGAGCCCGAGGGGCCAAATATGGCGGTAATACCTTTGGCGGGAATCATAAGATCCACATCAAGGGTGAATTCAGAATATGACATATTCAGGCGGACATTAAAGGCCATAGCCGCCCCCCGATTTTCTTCTGCCCCGGTTAAATGTGTAAACAATTGTCAGAACCACAAAAGAAAAAATAACCATTGTGCCTGACAACCAATGGGCCTGACTATATGCCATGGTTTCCACATGGTCATAGATTTGTACGGATATGACGCGGGTGACGCCGGGGATATTTCCGCCGACCATAAGCACAACGCCAAATTCCCCTACCGTATGGGCGAATCCCAGAATAGCTGCTGTGATGAAACCGGGCCGCGCCAAAGGCAATGTGACTGTAAAAAAGCTATCCCAAGGGCCGGCGCGCAGGGTCGCGGCGACTTCCGATGGTCGCGCGCCCAGGGCTTCGATGGCATTTTGAATGGGCTGAACCACAAAGGGCATGGAATAAAGCACCGAAGCAATGACAAGCCCCCAAAAAGTAAAGGTCAAAGTACCAAGGCCAAGGGCCGTCGTCAACTGACCGATGGGCCCGTTTGGCCCCATGGCCATCAAAAGATAAAAGCCGATAACCGTTGGCGGCAAGACCAAAGGCAAGGCCACGATTGCGCCGATCGGCCCCTTCCAGCGGGACTTTGTCCGGGCCAGCCACAAGGCAATGGGCGTGCCAATGATCAGCAATAAAATGGTGGTGATGCTGGCAATACGAAATGTCAGCCAGAGCGCGGCAAGATCGGCGTCAGAAAACCCCATGATTACTTTTCCTCCGTGGGCAGGAGATAGCCAAAATCACGTATGATGTCCCGGGCGGCGCCGGATTTTAAATAAGCCATAAAGGCAATGGCGGCCGGATTATTCATCGCGGATTTCAGCAGGATGGCATCCTGCCGGATGGGGCTGTGCAATTCCTGAGGGATCATCCATACCGAACCCGCCCGCAATTTGCCCTGTTTCATTATTTGCGATACCGAAACGAAACCTAAATCCGCATTGCCTGTGGCCACGAATTGATAGGTCTGGGCGATATTCTCGCCGCGCACAAATTTTGGGGACAGGATTTCCTTCAGACCAAGAGCGCGCAAAACGTCAATTGCGGCCTTGCCGTAAGGCGCGAGCTTGGGACTGGCGAGCGCGATTTTACGGAAGGTGCCTTTCTCAAGAATTGCGCTATTGCCCTGAATGAAGTTGTCCTGAGCCGACCATAGGGCAAGCCGGCCAATGGCGTAAGTGAAACGGCTGTGGCCCATACCGCTGGCCTCTAATGCCGCCGGTTTGATTGTGTCCGCAGATAAAAATACCTGAAAGGGCGCGCCGTGATGGATCTGGGCATAGAAACGACCTGACGCGCCAAGGGTAAGATTGGCCCGGTAACCGGTTTTCTGTTCAAAATCCGCAATGATCATTTTTATCGGCCCGGCAAAATTGGATGCCGCCGCAATATTGATTTCAGCGGCCTGTGCCGTATGAACGGCGAATAGCATGGTGATCAGCGGGAAATATATTTTCCAGAATGAACTTCTTTTAAACATGACTTCCCATAAATTTTAATCAAGTGAGGCTATTGTTATCATATGAGTATAACGAATAGAATCAAGATTTTAAGTCTTTTCTTCAAAATCCAGTGAGGCAGAATTGACGCAGTATCTTAAGCCTGTGGGGGCCGGGCCGTCCGGGAAAACATGGCCCAAATGGGCGGCGCAGGCGGCGCATACAACTTCTTCGCGGGTCATGTCAAGCGATTGGTCGCGATTGATTTTGATGGCGTCCTTGTCGATCACATCATAGAAGCTGGGCCAGCCACTGCCGCTATCATATTTTGTGGATGATCGAAACAACGGGGCCCGGCAACAGATGCAAAGATAATTCCCGTCCGCTTTATGGTCCCAGTATTTGCCGGTAAAGGCCGGTTCAGTCCCGCCGCAGCGGGTCACCTGATATTGTATGTCATTTAGATTTTTCTGCCAATATTCAGCTGTTTTTGTTTCATTGGGTTTTATAGGCATGGGGCATCTTTTCTTATAAATCGAAAATCTTGTGGGGATTGAGAATATTTTTTGGATCAAGGGATTTTTTGATGATTTTCATATAGTCGAGGGCCGGGCCATATTCGAGGGGCATATACTTCTTCTTGCCCAGACCAATACCATGTTCGCCGGTCGAGGTGCCATCCATCGCGATCGCCCGCTCAATCAGCCGTTGATTTAGCTGCTCTATGGCCGCCACATCCTCCGGATTATTTTTGTCATAAGGGATGGTCAGATGGAAATTGCCGTCGCCCACATGGCCGACCAAGGGGGCGACCATATTGGCTTTGGCGATATCCTTGCGGGTCTCACGAATAGTTTCGGCAAGCCGCGAGATGGGCACGCAGACATCGGTCACCCAAAAATCCTTGCCCGGATAGGCCGTGCGCAGGGATAAAAAGCCGTCATGGCGGGCCTGCCATAATTTATTGCGCTCTTCGGGGCGGCTTGCCCATTGGAACCCATGCCCGCCGTGGGAATTGGCAATTTCCTCGACCATTTCCGCCTGCTCCTTAACGGCATTATTACTGCCGTGGAATTCCATAAATAACGTCGGCTCCAGGGGATAATCAAAATCGGAAAAACGGTTGATCACATCAATCAGCATCTCATCGATCAATTCTATGCGGGCAATGGGGATGCCCATTTGAATGGTTTCCACCACCGTGTTCACCGCGCCTTCAAGGCTGCTGAAGGGGCAGACGGCCGCCGACATGGCCTCTGGCAGGCCATAGAGCCGCACCGTGACTTCGGTGATCACCCCAAGCGTGCCCTCTGATCCCACCAAAAGGCGGGTGAGGTCATAGCCCGCCGCGGATTTTCTGGCACGGCTTGAGGTGGTGATGATGGTGCCGTCCGCCATGACGGCTTTCAGGCGGATGACATTTTCGCGCATGGTGCCGTAGCGCACCGCATTGGTGCCGGATGCCCTTGTGGCTGTCATACCGCCAAGGGTGGCATTGGCCCCGGGGTCAATGGGGAAAAACAGCCCCGTATGGCGGATTTCATGATTGAGCTGCTCTCGCGTTACGCCGGCCTCAACCGTGCAATCCATATCGTCATGACGCAGAGCGATGATGTTATCCATCCGGGAGAAATTCAACGTAAGGCCGCCGCCAATGGCCAGAAAATTCCCCTCCAATGCGGTTCCGGCACCATAAGGGATGACGGGGATTTCATAAGTATGGCACAGCTTGACAATGGCACTGACCTCTTCGGTGCTATGGGGGTAGGCCACGGCATCGGGCAGACAGATATCAAAATGGGTGAGGTCTTCGCCGTGATGTTGCCGCACGGCCTCTGCCCGGCTTAACCGGTCTCCCAGAAGGGGGGAAAGCTTGCTTAATAATAATTCTAAATTTGCATTTTTCGTCATGATCAAACCATATCCCAATAATTTTTTTTATGCTAGGTTGCTTAAGCTATAATCTTAATAGAAGGGGATGACATGAGCCATAGAATAATTCAGATACATATCCGGCCCGGGGCGGGGGACCTGGCGAAGAAAGTCAAGCTGATCGATAATACCGTCGATAAATGGCCCGTGGGGCCGGATGGCTTGGGCCATGCGTTGCTGGTGCGCACGCAGGATACTCAAATCGTCACGGATCGTTTGCAGGAATTATTCTTGAAAAGTCAAATATTCCGCATCGTCATTCAACCCGTAGAGGCCATATTGCCCAAGCCGGCTGAAAAAGTAAAAACAGAAATTCAAAAGCCCGCAGATCAAGAAGAGGCTGGAGAAAAGACAAAATCCGCTAAAACAACCCGTGTTTTTTCCGGTATCAGCCGTGATGAGCTATATGCTGATGTATCACGCGGGGCGCAGATCAGCACAAGTTTTATATTGCTGGTGATTTTTTCAACCATCGTTGCCGGCATTGGTTTGATTGAGAATAATGTGGCGGTGGTCATTGGCGCCATGGTGATTGCGCCCTTGCTCGGCCCTAATCTGGCCTTGGCCCTGTCGACGGCCCTTGGGGATTTGAACCTGATGGCAAATGCGGTAAAAACCATGCTGGTTGGGTTTTTGGTTGCTTTGATACTCAGTTTTCTGCTGGGGCTGATATGGGGGATATTTTGGCCCGATGAATTAAATAGTCCGGAATTGCTGTCGCGGACAATTGTGGGTTTTGACAGTATTGCCCTGGCGCTTGTATCGGGGGCGGCGGCGGTATTATCCCTGGCAAGCGGTCTTTCGAGCGTTCTGGTCGGGGTTATGGTGGCGGTGGCCTTGCTGCCGCCGGGGGCGACGGTGGGTATTATGCTTGGCGCAGGACGGTATGACCTGGCCCTTGGTGCGGCCTTGTTGCTGGCCGTGAATATTGTTTGCGTCAATCTGTCGGCCAAACTGGTATTTCTGTTCAAGGGGGTACAGCCGCGCACATGGTATGAGAAGAAAAAAGCCAGAAACGCCATGATATTTTACATTATATTCTGGGTGGTGAGTTTAGGGCTGTTGGGTTATGCTATTTTTCTGCGGACTTAGGTTTTGCGGATTTTTTTCTTTAGATTAACTTCCAGAGAAACTTGAATGGTTCCGCCATCCCGGCAGGGAAATTCGGATATAATGCCCGCCAATGAGGGCAGCTCACCTTTATGGTTTTCGATCACATCCCGGGCCAGAGACAGGGTAAAATGCTCCCCGCCCGCAGTGAATATGGCCGATGATCCGGCGGGCAGGCAGATGATTTTATAGGTCACGCTGCCTTGGGGGAGGCGGGTTGTTTCTATAATTTCTCCCTGTGTCAATAGCAAGTCCAGTTCGCCCAAATCAAGGCGAAAGCTGATTTTCTCTGAATCAATTCTCAGCTTCACGATATTACCCTTGACTAAAATTTGGCCCAAAATCTGTAGAAAGCGGGTAAATATCGATCAGGCTTCCGGCTTTTACCGACAGGCCGTCTTCAGGAATGATCGCCCAGCAATTCTGTTGTAACAAAGGCTTGATTTTGAAGGATTCCTGACCGGGTAATATGTCAACAGTCAGCCGGCCACCCGCATTTACGTTAAAGGCCGCCTTCTGGAAAAACCGAAAGGGAGACTCCTTTGTAAAGTCATCATTCAGCATGGCTTTAACGGGGCTTTCCTGCTGCTGTCCAAGCATTTTTCGTATTAAAGGATAGGCAAAGAATCTCAGCCCCACAGCAGACGCAATGGGATTGCCGGGCAAGCCGAAAAAATAGGTTCCCTTGGGGAAACGGGCAAACAGAACAGGTTTTCCGGGCCGGATGGCGGCCTTGTGAAATAATATTTCTGCGCCCATTTTCTTCAGGCCGTCAGGAATAAAGTCATATCGCCCCATGGAAACGGCACCGGAAGACAGAATGATCTGAATGTCTTTTGACAAGAGCTCCTGAATTTTCTGTTCGAACTTATCCGGCTCGTCAAAAATTGTCCCCTCATTGCGGGCGGTGATGCCAAATGCGGCAAGGCTTTTGATAAGATATGGGCTGTTGCTGTTGCGTATTTGCCCGGGTTTCAAGACATGGGCCATATCATCGACCAGTTCCTTGCCGGTGCTGATTACGGCCAGCTTGGGCGGTTTTATCACGGGAATATTTCCCTGTCCCAAGGCCGCGAGGGCCATGATATGATTGGGGCCAATCCGGGTGCCCTTTTCCATCAACAGATCGCCGGGGCAGAAATCAGTTCCGGCCTTGCGGATGTTTTTACCTTCGAAAGCCTGTGTCTTGATCGATATTTCGGTGGGTCTTTCATTCTCGTCTCTGGCCAGAATGTCAATGTCTTCGATACGAATAACGGCGTCATAACCCTCAGGCACGGGCGCGCCGGTCATGATTTCCCATGCGCCCTTAGGGATAAAATCAGAAGATGTTTCCGGGAAATCCCCGGCCATGGTGCTGCCGTCCACGGCGAGCGTAACGGGATTGCTAATGGAGGCGCCCTTTGTCATGTGGCTTATGACGGCAAAACCATCCATGGCCGAATTATGGAAGGGCGGCAGATATTCCGTGCCGTTAATTCTTGTTGCCGTAATCGCCCCCAGTGCTTCATCAAGGGGCAAATCCTGCCTCTCGCGTATATTTGCCTCGGCCAGTATGGTTTTCAGGGCATCTTTATAGGATAACATAATTTTTTGTCCTAGCCGCCGGTTGCGGAAAGATTGGGGATCAAGCCGGTTTCGCCCTGCATCAGAAAATGAGAGGATTTTTTATAATCCAATTGCTTCATCACGCGTTCTTGCAGGGCTTGTTTTTGATCATCATGTTGCAGCAAATCCCGCAGCGGAACGCCAATTTCGCCAAACAGGCACAGGCGTAAATCACCGCTTGCTGTGATCCTCAGCCGGTTGCAGCCCGCGCAGAAATCTTTCGAATAGGGCGCGATAAGACCAATAGCTCCCGAGTAATCCGGATGGGTGAAATTTACCGCAGGGCCGGCGCCGTTAACCCGAATATTGCGAGTCCAGCCGCTTTCAAGAAGCTTTGTCTGGATGACTTCTGCCGATAGATGGCGTTTTTTAAAATATTCCAGATTATCGCCGGTCTGCATTAATTCAATGAAACGAACCGTGACGGGCCGGCGTCGGACATAATCCAGATAATCCACAAGCGCATCATCATTGATGCCTTTTAAAAGCACCACATTGACCTTAACGGAATCATATCCGACCTCCAGGGATTTTTCGACTCCATCCAATATGGAAGTCAACCTGTCATGTCCGGTAATCTTATGGAATTTTTCCCTGTTCAGGCTGTCAATGCTGACATTAAGGTTCCGCATCCCCGCGTCATACCATTTTTGCGCATTGTCTTTTAGCCGATAGCCATTGGTGGTAAAGGCCGTGGTTTCCACGCCCGGGGTCTTTGAGATGATCGTGATGATATCGGTGAAATCATTACGCACGCTGGGCTCACCGCCAGTCAGGCGGATTTTCCATACCCCAAGTTCGGCGAAAGCCGTAACCAGCCGCCGGATTTCATTCAGATTTAAAAATTTGGATTTACTGCTGCATTTATAGCCATCCGGCAGGCAATATTCGCAGCGAAAATTGCAAATATCTGTGATCGAAAGCCGCAGATAGGGAAAGGCCCTATCATATTTATCAACCAGACTCACTTTTCTCTCCTTTCCAAATACGGGAGGCTATGGTGTTTTCACCATAACCCGGCAGGCTAATTCAGCCTGCGGCCAGCGCACCATGTCCAGACGAGGATTTAGGAGACGAAGGCTTCGGAGTGGAGCCAAGGAATATCATTTCCCTGACTCAACACTTGTAATTATACATATAGAGGAAAAAAAAGCCACTGTTGATATATGTCAAAAAATCAGCTTTTATCTATGAAGGGTTATTGATACGCTTCACTTATATTCTTTACTTATACTCTGGTCCAATTTCCTGATCGCAATCGGGATTAGGGCATTCGGGCGTATTATGTTTTGAACAGACCGCCGCAAGGTCATGGTCGCAAAACCCGCAAAGGGCGCCGATTCTGGGCAGAACCACAGAATTCTTGTTTATTTCAAAACCATTTTCCTTGAATTTCTTTAACGTGCGGGAAAATGTTTCCGGCTTCATATCGAGATAGGAGGCAATGAGCGACTTATCATAGGGCAATTCAATAAGATCCGGCACTTTCCCCTGATCCAACAACAGCTTAAGCAGAAACCATCCGACGCGTTCCGCCGCTGGTTTCAGGCGGATATTCTCGAATTCCTGAATTAAGCTATGGGAATGTTTGGAGATGCCGTCCAATACCCTGAGCGCAAGCTCGTTATGCAATTTTATTTTTTCACGGATAATGGGCGCGGGAAAAGTCAGGATAACAGATTCTTTGACCACTTGCGCGCTGACGGGGTAATTGGCATTCAGGAAAACAGCCGATTCGGCGACCATATCGCCGCTGGACAGCATCTGCAAAACAGTTTCATGGCCGCTGGATGTGCCCTTGAAGAGTTTGACCCAGCCGCTCAAAACGATGTGAAGCCGGCTGGAAACCTCGCCTTCCAGAAACAGAAGATTGCCCTTTTTATATTCCCGAACCTGCGCATGTTGTAACAGGCTGGACAGGATGTTCTCCGGCAAATTGATAAAGAAGGGCATTTCTTCGATAAAGGCTCTTTGCTGCGCATTGATGCTGTCTGCAGAACGACTGACTTTGACATGGGGCGCCTGAGACGGTTCGATTTCCGGTGCGTTATTTATGGGGAGTGTTTTTACCAGCTTTTCTTCGACCTTTTTCATCAGATCCATCTGGCCCGAGGTCATTTTGAACCAATGTTCCGGGGCAAGTTTAGAGACGGAAACCTTATTGCCTTTTTTCAAATCATCATGAATTTCAGAAAGCTCGCGCACGGCTTCGCCCTTCATAAGGGAGGTATATATTTTTTTTTGCTGGTCGTTTGCCATGGCAAAAAATGTGCGTTTGAAACTATCCTGTTCGGAAATAAGAAACCGGAAACGGTCAAGAAATTCTCGATCGTCAAAGGATTGTGTGACCAGTCCCCGAACGCCAAGCGCCCTTTCCCGGCCATATTTTTCTTTAAGTTGCAGAAAGTAGGAATAGGCACTGACTTTTGCGGAATCATTTTCCTTATTTAATAAAGCCATAAGCACCATAATGTCTATCAGGGGGCTGATGACGTTATGACTATAGCCACTGATAATTTCTGTCGGTGTGAATTCAAGGTTGAGTATTTTATTTCTACGGGATTTAACGGTTTCAGAATTATCGAGCACCGTTTCCATCTTTTGAAGAAGCGTCGCATCGAAGGTCTCATCCTGGTACCATTTCTTTAGTTCCAGACGAATATTCTCAAAGGCCGCTTGGCTTCTGTTAAATACCCCAAGCATTTCTTTTTTAAAAAGCTGGCCACGGCTACTGACAAAAAATACGGCACATCCCCGTTCTGCCTGCATTTCATGTAGGGCGCTGCCGAGATAAAGAAGAGTTTTATTCATAGTTTTTACATTAACCGTTTTATATACCCGCCGTAATGTTAAAGCAGTTTTATAAGCGGTACAAGTTTTCTCGTGCTTAAAATATTGATATGCCCATAGAGGGCTTTCTGTAAAACACCAATAATTGATCAAAGTCAAATCATAGGCCGCCCTCTTTTCCTAATGTGCAACATAAGAGAATTTAATAAATATAATTTTTTGTTAAAAGGATGTGGTTATGCATATTGCGAATGTAACCGGGGGAGAACAAAAACAGGCTTTGGCGGCAAGCACGCTCGCGTTTACGGTCTGTTTTGCGGTTTGGACAATTTTCTCCATCATTGGCTTGAAAATCAAAATGCAGCTGGGCCTTACGGACACAGAATTTGGCATTCTGGTGGCGACCCCCATATTAACCGGCTCATTAAGCCGGATTTTTTTGGGGGTATGGGCGGATCAATATGGCGGGCGGATTATTTATACCTTCCAGATGATCGTGACGGCTCTGGCGGCTTTTCTTCTGACAAAAGTTACAACCTATCCCATGTTCCTTGTGGCGGCACTTGGCGTTGGCCTTGCCGGCGGTAGTTTTGCGGTGGGGATTTCCTATGTATCCACATGGTATCCCAAAGAACGTCAAGGTACCGCGCTTGGTATTTTTGGCATGGGTAATGTCGGCTCGGCGGTCACCACTTTTGGCGCGCCTTTTCTGCTCATTCTTATGGATGGTCAATGGCAGGGGGTCGCGCAAATTTATTCTGTCGTTCTGTTGATCACAGCCATATTGTTTTACATTTGTACCAAGGATGATCCCGCGCTTCGCGATCGCCGTGAAAGAGGCGTCAGCCATGCGACATTTATAGAACAAATGGCCCCCTTGAAGAATATGCAGGTATGGCGTTTCTCGCTCTATTACTTCTTTGTTTTCGGGGCGTTTGTGGCTTTGGCCCTTTGGTTGCCGCATTATTATATAGGGGCTTACGGCCTTGACATTAAAACAGCCGGTATGTTGACGGCGGCCTATGCGCTTCCGGGCAGTGTTTTTCGGGCCTTGGGGGGATGGTTATCAGATAAGATAGGCGCCCGAAGGGTGATGTATTGGACATTCGGCGTATGCGTTGCCTGTACATTCATTATGTCATATCCCGCGACAGATTATACCGTGGCGGGCATTGACGGCCCCATAAGTTTTAATATCACCATTCCCCTCGGTCTGTTTGTGTTTTTAACCATTGTGCTTGGTTTCTTCATGTCACTGGGCAAGGCGGCGGTTTACAAACATATTCCGGTTTATTATCCGGGCCATGTGGGGTCTGTTGGTGGTGTTGTCGGGATGATTGGCGGCCTGGGCGGCTTCTTCCTGCCAATCGCTTTCGGCGTTATGAATGATGTGATCGGGGTTTGGACAAGCTGTTTCATGCTGCTCACCATTCTGATCGGCATTGCCTTGGTCTGGATGCATTTTGCCATTGTCCGTATGGATCGCCGGGATATGCCAGGGCTAAAAGGCCCGCGTTATTTGCCGGAGCTGGATGACATTAATAATGAGAAGCAAGCCTGAGTGTTGAGGAAGCAGAGGGGGTGAGGGCGCGTCCTTCACCCTTTTGTTGTTGATTTAAATATTAGATTTAAGGATAGGAATATGGCGAAAGATATCAGTGGATGGAATCCCGAAGATCCTGACCAATGGGAAAAAACGGGAAAAGCAATAGCCACGAGAAATTTATGGATTTCCATACCCAGCCTGTTATGTGGATTTGCGGTTTGGTTATATTGGGGCATCATTACGGTTCAGATGCTGAATTTGGGCTTTCCCATTGCCAAGGGCGAACTTTTTACCCTGATGGCTATTGCGGGTTTGACCGGGGCGACCCTTAGAATTCCCAGCACCTTTTTTATCCGCATTGCCGGCGGGCGCAATACGGTTTTCTTTACCACGGCATTATTGATGATACCGGCCATCGGCACCGGATTTGCCTTGCAGGATATCAATACGCCCCTGTGGCAGTTTCAGCTGTTGGCTTTCTTGTCTGGTCTGGGCGGTGGTAATTTTGCCTCTTCCATGTCCAATATCAGCTTTTTCTTTCCGAAAAAAATTCAAGGCTACTCTCTTGGCATGAATGCCGGACTGGGTAACTTTGGGGTAACAACCATGCAAATTCTGGTGCCATTATTTATGACTTTTGGTATTTTTGGCGGTGCGCCAATGGAATTGATAAATACCAGTGGTACGTTGATAGGTAAAATTCCGGCTGGTACGGAAACCTACATTCATAACGCGGGTTTTGTATGGTTATTATTCCTTGTTCCTTTGGCCTTTGCCAGCTGGTTTGGCATGAATAATATTACGGATGAACATGTCTCGCCCAATGTCGGTAATCCCCTGAGCGTTTTTGTGAAGATTTCCTTCATGTTGTTTCTGGGTTTTGTGGCGGCGGCTAGTGGTCTGTGGCTTATGTTGCCTGAAACAACATCAGGGTTTCCCACATCCGGTTTCGGGTTAAGCAAATGGCTGGTGCTGCCTATGGTGATTGTCCTGACGGTATTCTTGTTGAGGATGATCCCGGGTCAGATCGGCGACAATCTGAAACGCCAGTATAAAATTTTCAATAACAAGCATACATGGGCCATGACCGTGATTTATACCATGACTTTTGGGTCATTCATTGGTTTTGCGGCGGCCTTTGGTTTGGCCATTAAAGTGATATTCGGTTATCAGCATATCATGGTGGATGGGGTTATGACCCATAATATTGTTAACCCCAATGGCCCAAGTGCTTTGATGTTTGCCTGGACCGGGCCGTTTATCGGGGCGTTGATCCGTCCCTTTGGCGGCATGTTGTCAGACAAGTTTGGCGGCGCCCGGGTGACCCAATATATCTCTATTGTTATGGTGGCCTGTGCCTTGGGTGTGGCGTATTTTATGCAGCAGGCCTATGCCTCCGCGACGCCGGAACAGTATTTTATCCCTTTCCTGACCTTGTTCCTCATTCTTTTTGCCGCAACAGGAATTGGTAACGGGTCAACTTTTCGCACGATTGCCATGGTTTTTAATAAGGAACAGGCGGGCCCTGTGCTGGGCTGGACTTCCGCTGTGGCGGCTTACGGCGCCTTTATCATCCCAAAAGTTCTGGGCGAAGAGATCAAGTCGGCAACCCCTGAATATGCTCTTTATGGTTTTGCCATATTCTATTGCATTTGCATCGTTATCAACTGGTGGTTTTATCTGCGCCCCGGCGCCTATGTGAAAAACCCATAAACAATCAAGAATCTTAAGTGAGAAATTATTATGAGCCATTTTCTAGATAAATTAACCTTCTTTACGCGCGAGCGTCCCGAAGTATTTTCAGACGGCCACGGCATTACCACCGAGGAAGACCGTGGGTGGGAGCGCGTGTACCGGGGACGTTGGGCGCATGATAAGGTCGTGCGGTCTACGCACGGGGTGAATTGCACAGGATCATGCAGTTGGAAAATTTATGTCAAAGGGGGTTTGGTCACTTGGGAAACCCAGCAAACGGATTATCCCCGCACCCGTCCTGATTTGCCCAACCATGAGCCGCGTGGCTGTGCAAGGGGCGCGAGTT
>Ga0256839_1002740_pt1 | contig 19194 bp, 13 predicted proteins | sample 354166metaG_FD_185968 | JGI IMG/M metagenome (GOLD analysis project Ga0256839, IMG submission 185968) | Hydrothermal vent microbial communities from Mid Atlantic Ridge, Atlantic Ocean - 354-166 | ecosystem: Environmental > Aquatic > Marine > Hydrothermal vents | place: Atlantic Ocean: Mid... | reverse complement strand
CAGCTATCGTAGCTGCGAAAGTTGCCGGGGGGGCGACGCTGGCGTTCGGACACGGGCTGGTGTTTCTGCTGCTGGCGCCCCTGAGCGGTCTAAAGCTAACCGCTGCCGGTCTGGTGCAAACGTTGGTTTTCCTTGCGCTGGCTTCCGTCCTGATGACGCTGCTCGGCCTGCTGGTCGCGTGGCCGATGGAGTCCACCCAGGGGTTCCACGCGGTGATGAATCTCTTTCTCATCCCCCTGTGGCTGCTGTCCGGTGCGCTTTTTCCTCCAGATGGAGCCGCGGTTTCAGTGCGGGTTGCCATGCGCCTGAACCCTGTCCACTATCTGTACCTGGGCTTACAACGGGGCCTTCTGCCGGATGGTTCTACAATTGCTGAATGGCATCTAGGGCTGGTGAGCTTGGCTGCGATCGCAGGCCTTGCAATCGTCGTCACGTGGATTGCTGAGCGGGGGAGAAGCCGATGAATACCGCTGCTGATGCGCCGGACAACCAGGTGGGTGAGCGCAGACGCGTTGTGTGGGCAAGCGGAACGGCGATTGTCTTTGTCATGGTGCTCGGTGGCCTCCTGGTGGCCACCGGGGCGTTCGTGGGCCGGCTGCACGCTTCCGCGGCAGCTCGCCGGGAAGCACGCGAGATGTTACACCAGGTACACCTACCGCTGCCCGAGTTCCACCTCATCGATCAGAACGGCGCACCGGTAACCAGAGAGACGCTGGAGGGGAATGTCTGGGTGGTGAGTTGCTTCTTCACCCGTTGTTCCACGGTCTGTCCCGGATTGATCCGGTCTGTGAAGGAGATGGCTGAACGGCTTCGTGCCCTGGAGGGGGTCAAATTCCTGACCGTCACGGTGGATCCCACTCACGATCGTCCTGAGGTCCTCAAGGAGTATGCTCGTATCGTGGGGGCGGACGCGGAGCGGTGGCGGTTCGTGACAGGCGAGAAGGCCGAAGTCTACCGGCTGGTTCGTGAGGGGTTGAAGCTGAGTGCGGCGGAGACACCGCGGGAGGCGCAGATGCAGGGGGCTGATCCCGTGACCCACAGCACGCGGCTGGTCCTGATCGACCGGCACGCCGTGGTGCGAGGCTACGCGGACTCGAAAGACCCCTGGCAGATGTCGCGATTACGGCACGCCATCGATCTGCTCATAACCGGGGGGGCTGAAGGACCATGAGCGAAGCCGTGCAACCCCCAGTCTTGGCTACCGTGGACGCAGCCCTCAACTTCACGGCCGCTACGCTCATGACCGCCGGTTACGTAGCAATTCGACGCAACAACGTGTTCTGGCATCGGGCGCTGATGCTGGGGGCATTCGCCGTCTCGGTCGTTTTCCTCGCCTGTTACCTCTATTACCACGCAACCCATGAACCGGTGCGGTTCCAACGGACCGGTTTTGTGCGGGTTGTCTACCTGTCGATTCTCGGCACGCACACGGTGCTTGCAGCCGTCACGGTGCCGTTGGTCTTAATCGCCCTCTGGCATGCCTTCCGCGGACAATACAGGAATCACCGCCGAATTGCGCGGATCACCCTGCCGATTTGGTGGTACGTGTCGGTGACAGGGGTCCTGGTCTACTGGATGCTTTACCACCTGTGACAACGCCTGGAGTGAAGACGATGTCCGGCAAGAGCGGTCGTTTGATGCGTTGGCTTCGACTGGCGGTCTTCTCCGTCGGGATGTTGCTGCTCCATTCCGCCCTGGTTTACGGCCAGTGTGCGATGTGAAAACAGACCCTCGAAGCCTCCGGTTCGGGGGAAGCGTTGAAGTTTGCTCGTGCGCTGAACGCGGGCATCTTGCTCCTGCTGGCGGCGCCCTACCTGGTTCTGGGCGGCCTGGGGCTCGTCTTCTATCAGGCCGTACGCCGCGCACGGAAGGCTCGTGAGCTAGCGGCGGATCAAGAGGCAGACCGGGCAGATAGCACAGAGTTGGCGTAAGGTTGGGGGCTTATGCGCTACGTGCTGGGACGAGCCTTACAGGTGGCCGGGCTGATCATCGTTCCTCAGGGGATCATCGCGAACCTGGTGCTGGGCGCCTCGGTGTGGACGACCTTGTGGGTAGCCGCCGCCGGCTACGCGGTTTTCCAGGTGGGACGTCTGGTGCAGGGCCAGGGATAGCTCCCTGCTGTCTCCTTTCCCGTCAACAGGCGCCCGGCGCGTTGCGCCGCCCGCTGCTTAGAGACGCCATCGACTCGAACCGGCCTCTTTGGCACATCGCCGATCCGAAGAAGGCTCGTCTCAACCGTGGTTTCCCGTTCGTCCGGCATCCCCTCGCTCTCGCTCCTCCCCGTCGCGTTCGATAGACCAACCGCTACCGGGGGCGCGTACAGGGGCAGTTGGACGGGCTGGCACCGCGCAGGGAACGCACCTCCCGTCAAGATTTGGCTCCGCCGCACGAATAACCGAGTGGACGGCGAGCAGATGGCAGCTCAGCGGTAGGGTGAAAGTGGAGGAGCGAGAGCCATGATCAAGAAATTGCTGGTAGGCGTTGGAGCGTTCCTGACCCTGGGGTTGATCGTCTTCGGGCAGGACCTGTGGAGCTATGTTCGGACGGCGCACCGAAGGGTGGAGAGCACGGTCAAGGACGCCGTTCCGCTGGAGTTCGAAATCGACCGGGCACGGCAGATGGTGGATGACCTGCTCCCGGACATCCGGCGCAACATGCACCTGGTGGCAGAGCAAGAGGTCGAGTTGGAACAGCTTGAATTGGCCATTGCCCGGCAGGAGGAGGAGCTGAGCAAGCAGCGGGCAGAGATGGTGGTCTTGCGGAACCGTCTCAAGGAAGGGGCTGGACCGTATCGGTTCGCGGGTCGTACGTACACTGCCGAGGAGATCAAGCGGGACCTGGCGCGACGTTACGAACGGTACAAGGCGTTGGAGGCGACGCTCGATGCCAAGAAACAGCTCCGCGACGCGCGGAGGCGGCAGCTTGAGGAGTCGCGCCGCAAGCTGGATGCGATGATTGCCGCCCGGCGCCAGCTCGAGGTTCAGATCGAGCAGCTCGAGGCGCGGTTGAAGAGTTTGCAGGCCGCTCAAGCGGCCAGTGAGGTGCAATTCGACCACAGCCGGCTGGCCCGAGCGAAGGCGCTGGTCGCGGAGCTGCGCAAGCGACTGGACGTAGCGGAACGGGTTCTGGCTTCGGAAGGCAAACTGTCCGGCGAGATTCCGGTGGAAGAGGACATCCGGGCCGAAGAGGTGATCGAGAAGATCGACGCTGAGTTCGGGACGGGGGAGGAGAAGGACGAGCCCGTGGGGATCTAATGGTCTGACGTCGAGCACAGGCGTGTGGTCCGGAGGCGTGGCGCCGGGGGTAGGAGTCCAGGTCGCCGCGCCTCTTTTTCGACGCCCTCATACCGGACATTTCTCAGGACCCCGCGAGGAACGTGATGCTCGTGACGCGACGTCGGATTGAGTTAAAACGGATCGCGAACCTGATCCGGCAGGGACTGTTGCGGGAAGCCGCCAGGAGCCTGCGCGAGCCGCAGATTCGTGCACATCGGGACGGGTGTCGGTTGGCGCTGCGGTTGGTCGAGGCGCTTTGTGACCGGGCAGAGGGCCATCTGCAGGCCGGGGAGCTCACCGAGGCTATCGACGACCTCCAACTGGCCGCTCAGTTTGCGAGCGGGGACAAGCGCGTCGTGGCTCTCAAGCGGCGCGCCGAACAGCAGGCCTACGAGCAGGCGCGGAGGTGGCTGGCAGAAGGGGCGCCGCAGCGAGCCGTAGAGCTGATCGATGCTTTGAGTCTGCGGCGCGTCGGCAGTTCGGATCTGGACATGTTGCGACACGCAGCCCGCCACTGGGTGGAGGGGCGGCGGCACTGTGTTCATCATCGGTTCGGCGCTGCCGTTGCGGCGTTCCGCCGCGCCCGTCGGCTGCTGCCCGACGTACCACGCTTACAATCAGAGTTTGAGGAGGCTCAGGAGTTACAGGCCCGCTGTGGGCAGCTTGAGGAGGAGCTGACGCGAGCGTATCAGGAGCGGGAGTGGTTCCGGGTTCGACAGGTCGCGGAGCAGCTTCTTGCGCTGTGTCCCGGGCACGAGCTGGCGGTAGCCGCGCGGGACAGGGTGTGGCGAGAGCTGGGGGGGAGTCTATATGCGGCCGTCCGTTGCAAGCGTGGGAGCTTAGCGGCCGTGCAACGATCTGGTGAAAGCGGGACCCATCCACGTCGTGGTGGAAAGGCTCACCTGTGGCAGGTGCTCATTGACGGGGGCGGCCACTATCTGCTGACAACTGCCCCTGAGATTGTCATTGGCAATGAGCATGGGGATGCGGACGTCAGGCTCCTTGCGCCGGTGGGGAGTCGGCATATCCGGATCGAGCGCGATCGGGAGGGCTATGTGTTGGTCCCGCAGCGACCTGCCTGGGTGAACGGACGGCAGGTCGTCAGCCCACTAGCTTTGCGGGACGGGGCAACGATTGAGCTGGCGCGGGGGGTTGGTTTTACCTTTCGCCTGCCCAGCTATCTGTCTCGGACCGCTCTGCTTGTTCCCACCGTTCGCAGCGTTTTTCGGCATCGTTTAGATGCGGTGGTGCTGGTCGCCCGGGTTTGCTTGCTGGGTGAGGGGAGACACTGTCATCTTTTCGTGCCCGATCGTCGGCAACTGACTCTGGTTGTGGAGGACCCCTCCGATCAGCGGTTTCTCCTCCGCACAGAGGGGGAATTGCTGGTTAATGGAACAGCGTGCGGTGGAGAGGCGAGGTTCGTGCCGCCGGCCCGCATCGAACTTCCCTCCACCCGCATCGTCTTCGCTCACGCTTGATGGGGGATGGAGTAACGAGAAGCCCGATGCGTTGCCGTGCGATGGATGGCCGGCTCGACGCGGTGCAAACGGCGGGGCTGGGACGCGGGGGGCTGGGGGGCTGACGTTGCGGGCGGCTACCTACCACCGTTGCTGAGCATGTGCTCTTACCAGGTAGAACCTGCTGAGGGCAGGCGGTGCTCGATGGACGCAGACCAGGGGGTTTTTCGGTGGTGGGCCTTTGGATGGGGGCGTCTTGAGGTGGGGTGGGGGCTTAGGTGCAAGCTGGGATCGGGGCAGCTCCTTCTTGTCTCCTCCGGTAGAATGGGCGTTACGTGACAATCGAACAGTATCGAGGCGGGTCCGGCCACGCGGGTGCGTGTGGCTGGCTAAGAGGGAAGACGGTGAGAATCCGTCGCGGGGCCGCCGCTGTATTCGGCGAGGTCCGGCCCATGATGCCACTGGGAGTCACCTTCCTGGGAAGGCGGGTTCGGACCGCTTGAGCCGTAAGCCAGAAGACCTGCCCGTCTCGATGGTGTCTGCCCGGATCCCGAGCCGGATGCCGGGGCAGCGGAATGCGTGTGCGCAGTTCCCGCCCGGCATCGGCTCGACAGCATGCGCCCGAGCCGGCGCGGGAGGAGACAGATGCGCACGCGTAGTTCTCGGTGTTGTCAGAAGGGATTCACCCTCATCGAGCTTCTTGTCGTCATCGGCATCATCTCGGTGTTGATTGCGCTGCTGTTGCCTGCCGTGCAACATGCGCGTTCGGCTGCACGACGTGCCCAGTGTGCGAGCAACCTGCATCAATTCGGCATTGCGTTGCATTCCTACGCTCAGGTATGGAACGATCATCTCCCACCTGTTTCGACTTACGACTGGATGATGCCCGGAACCCGGCAGCTCTACTGGTTCGGGGAGGTGCTCGATCCGTGGTGGGTACCTGCCAACCAACGTCGTGTGGACAAGACACAGGGCTTCCTGTGGCCCTACCTGGGGCAGGACGGGCGGGTTGCCTATTGTCCGGAGCTTCGAGCGGAGGACGTGAGGTTTCGGTTTTTCGGAGCCACCTCCGGTTATGCGTACAACTACAAGTACCTCGGTCCCGGCATCCAGCGTGACTGGCGCACAGGGCGGTTGCGCGGTCCTGTGACGGTTCGCCGGGCAGACGTGCGTATCTCGCACGCGACGATTGCGTTTGCGGACAGCGCGCGCCTGCGCTGGTGGGGGCAAGATGCGAGTGCTTCGGAACCGGTTGCGGAGGAGAACTACTATCTGGAGCCGCCGAGCAGCCGGTATTCGACCGTGCATTTCCGCCACGACGGCGTGGCGAACGTACTCTTCCTGGACGGGCACGTTTCCCCCATGGAACCCACGATTTTGAAGATGCCGGTTTGGTGGCCGGAGCCGGTGGATCGTGCCCGGTATCGTTATCGGATCTTCGACATCGGTTACGACGATAACCTGTGGGATCGGTTCTGACTGGCGATTCCGGCGGCTGTGCAGATTTTCCTCGGTGTTCCCATCGGCTGGGCAGGGCTGTACCAAGGCTAGGCTGGATGGGATCGTGGGATGCATGGAAAAGGGGAGCAAACCATGGTAGGCACGGTGGATCGCTCTCGGAAGATCGGCGGTTCGATCGCGGTGCTGGGTTACCTGGCGGGGGCGCTGGTCAGGTTCGTGCCGCATGTTTGGAACGCTGTACCGTTCGGGGCGGCCACGCTCGTTGGGGGCGCTTCTTTGGGTCCGGTGTTCAGTATGGCCAGTTTGTTCGGCACCTTGTTTGTGACCGACCTGTTCCTGTGGCTGCTGAAATACCGTGCTCTCGGCTTTGCTCCGTTCGGGTGGTCTACGCTGTTCGTGTATGGGGGATATGTGGGTTACGTGGTGGCCGGGTGGATGCTTCGCCGTCGTTCCCGTTGGCCGCTAGTGCCGGTGGCTGCGTTGGGGGGGAGCGTCTTTTTCTTCCTGGTTTCGAACTTTGGAGTTTGGGTGTCGGGGGGCTACCCTCGCACGCTCGACGGGCTCCTGCAGTGCTACGCAGCCGCAATTCCGTTTTACCGGGGCACCTTGCTGGGGGATATCGTCTACAGCGTGATCTTCTTTGCCGTTTGGTTCGTGCTCGATCGGATCACGCAACCGGTGGAGAGCGTGGAGAATCGTCCGTCGGAGGAGCCCGCTGAGTGAGGGGCTGTTTGAGCGAGGCGTGGAGCAAGGGGGGCCGGCTATGGAAGGAGGCTTCTTCCGGAGAACACGCGGGTTCTCGACCGGCGTTTCCTGATCCCACCTGATTGCTTGCGCGGTTACACGGCGGGGTGTGTGCGGGGAGCTGCGGGTTGCCCCGCGACAGTATCGGGATGTCACCGACGGTGGGGTGGAGTGGGGCGGGCTGCCGCACAGGGTGGGGTGCGGCCTCGTGTGGGTTGCGCTGTTCTGGGTGCCATAGGGCCGTTTAGGAGACGAGGAGGCTCGCGGCGGGGCGGACGCGGTCGTGCGGCCGGGCGGTTCGGGATGCCCTCTGGTGGAGGCACAGATCGGCCAGCGGGGACTGGTGTGCGACCCTTTGCCGCGTGGCTGGAGCGCAAGGGGCGGAGGCAACCGGGGACGTAGGAGGGGGGCATGGAAGCGCCGGTTGTTGGGGGGGCGAAGCGCCCGAGCGTGCGCGGCGGCCGTGCACGCGCGCAGCTCGGTGAGCTCCTGCCTGCACCTGAGCGCCGTATGCCCGGTTGCTAGCCGGCTCAATCGTCCGTGCGCCGGCATCGGTGTTGACATTCAGGTGGCGTGGGACGAGGATGTTTGCGGTGGCTCCTGGGGTTGGTACGCAGGCACGGCCAGGGTAGCGCGGTGCTAGAATAAAGCGTGGTTTATGTGACGAGACCCCAGAAAGGCAGGAGATCAGCCACACATCATGGGTGGTCATCGGACCGGAAGTTGCTGCACCTTACGGCGTCTCACGTCGGCGTTCGCCTTTCTGCTCGTTAGTGCCTCTTTCTTCCTTTACCCCGTCTGGGACGCTGCCTGGGGGCAGTTTGGTCGGTTTGGACGGCTTGGTGGTGCCACTCCGGACGGCAGCAAGGCTTACTTACCGACGAGTGAGCAGGCTGCCGAGCAGCTTCTTGGGGCGCAGCGTGTTCTGGAGCAGGGGCGTTATGCGGAAGCGATCGACGTGCTCCAGGAGGCTATTGAGAGGTATGAGGACAAGGTTGTGCCGGTCGGGCGGGGCATCCATGTGAGTGTGCGGGATTACTGCCACTGGATCATCTCCCGGTTGGGGCCGGAGGGGTTGGCGGTCTATCGGCGTCGGGTGGATGTTCGAGCTGGCGAGTTGTTCGAGCGGGCGCGGCGTACGGGCGACGTTGCACGGCTCAAGGAATTGGTCGAACGCTACTACTGCAGTTCGGTCGGGGACGATGCGATCAACCTCCTGGGGGACTATGCCCTGGCTGAGGGGCGTTTTGACGAGGCAATTGCGTGGTGGGAGCAGTTGTTGCCGGAGGAGCTTGTCGTTGGAGCTACAGTCCGGGCCAAAGATACGGAGGCAAGCGAAGGGTGGAGGCTGCATTATCCGGATCCCGACGTCGATCTGGCGGGGGTGGCGGCGAAACGGGTGGTAGCGTTGGCGTTTGCCGGTCGGCTGAAGCAAGCGTATGCCGCTTACCGGCTGGTGCGCCAGTTCTATTCGGGGTCTCGTGTGGTTGTCGCAGGCAGAGAGGAGGATCTGGTCCATTTTTTGGGGAAGACGCTTGAGGCGGCTCCGCGGCGGCTTGTGGCGGGAGATGCGGCGTGGCCGACCTTTGGTCACGATCCCCATCGGACTGGCCGTGCTCCCCAGTCGGTCGACATCGGGAGCGTTCAGTGGCACGTGGCCTTGCCGGAGGTGAGTCGGGCGCCTCGGTTTTTGGTGCAGCGGAGCATGGTTTCCGCTGCGGGGCTGCGCGATGCTTCCCCGTATCACCCAATTGTGACGCATGGCTATGTGATCGTGTGCAACAACAGTTCGGTTCTGGCCTATCGCCTTCAGGATGGGCCTGGTGAGGCGGACGAGCCGGCGTGGAAGTACGAGCTTGCCGGTGACGACATGCCTACCTGGCGTCGCTCGCCGATTATGGGGGCGATGAGGGCGCCTGAGTTCACTCTGACTGCAAGTGGCTCCTATGTGTACGCCCAATTGGGCAGCACGGGGATTGCTCCCCTTCGCCGCCAGGGCCAGGCGTTAGATAGCGTGCTCGTCTGCCTGGACATCAAGCAGGAGGGGAAGCTGGTGTGGCAGCGTCGAGTGGACGATCTGGACACGGTTTTCGAGGGGGCACCGATTGTGGTCGGGGATCGCTTATACGTGGCCTCGCGCACCGGGGGGTCGATGTTACAGTCGATGGTTCGTTGCTACGATGCGCGCACGGGTGACTTGATCTGGAAGAAGCTGGTGTGCGAGACGCCCCAATCGGGCCGGTACTATGAGCAGCTCAACACTTCCAGTGGTTTGCTGACGGCGGGGGGAGGGCTCGTGTTCTACTCCACCAATCTTGGCGCGGTGGCCGCGCTCGATGCGCAAACGGGCGCGATTCGGTGGATCTGGACGTATCAGCGTCAGATAGACTCCTACTACGGGCGGAGGGCGACCGGGTCGCGGCTGAATCCGGCTGTTTACTGGAACGGCAGGTTGTTTGTCGCGCCGGCTGATTCATCGCTGATCACCTCTCTCAACGCCGCCACAGGAGCGGTGGAGTGGCAGACCACGATGGAGGCTCTCGGAGGAACGGGCACACCGCAGTTACTCGGCGTGGCGGACGATAAGCTGATCGTGTGCGGGCAGCAGGTGATGGCTCTGGATGCGGCCACGGGACGGAAGGAGTGGCAGGCTCCCTCATCAGGGGGGAGGATTACCCCCATGGGACGGGGGGTGATCGCGGGGAATGTGGTCTACATTCCGGAGGCGACGCAGATTCTGGTGTTGGATGTGCGCACGGGGTTACCCGAGCGGCCGGCGGTGGAGCTTCTCAACCAGCATCATCAGCGGCCGGGCAATCTTGTGGTTGCGGATGGTTATCTCGTGGTTGCGGGCGACAAGCTGGCCGTGCTGTGCGAGTACGGTGTGCTGATCGAACGGTATCGGGACCTCCTCACGCGCCATCCCGACTCCGCTGTTCTTCGCCTCCGTCTGGCCCGAGCTCTCGAAGCCACGGGGCAGGAAGACGAGGCCATTGAGCAGTATCGGTTGGCCTTACGGCAGGCTGAGCCTGGGGAGCAGGTGGAGGGGCGGGAGTTAACGGCGGTTTGCCGGGATCGCTTGTACCGGTTGTTGGTGGGGCGTAGCGAGAGAATGGCGGGCCAGGAGAAGTTCGAGGAGGCCCTGGCAGCTCTTCGCGAGGCCGCCAGGGTAGCGCCTTCGCCTGCGCTGGAGTTGGAGACTCGGTTGTCCTTGGCGGAACTTCTCGATCGCGCGGGGGATCCTGCCGGCGCCTTGGCCACTTACCAGGAATTGCTCGGGCGGGAGGACTTACGGACGCTTGCCATGGACGTGGCGGAGAACCGCTTTGTGCGCGCAGATCTGGTGATTGCTGATCGCGTCGGCAAGCTACTCGGCAAGCACGGGCGGGGTCTGTACGAGCCGTATGAGCGGGAGTTGAGCGAAGCGCGGCAGGCGGCGGTTGAGGCGGGCGATACCAGGCAGCTCCAGAACTTGCTTGCCCGGTACCCGAATTCCGCCCAGCGTGACCGGCTCTTGCTGGATCTGGGGCGGATCCTGGTGCAGAAGGGGCGTTGGAGTGAAGCGGTGGATCCGCTGCGGAGCGTGGCGCAGGGGGCGGCTGATCCGGATCTGAAGCGGGAGGCTTTGCTGTACCTGGTTCAGGCGTTCGAGAGGATGCGCCTGTGGAGGATGGCTGCGGACGTGCTGAATGAGCTGGCCGCGCGGTTCGGGAGCAGCCCGTTGCCTGAAGGGTTTGGTGAGGGGGAGGTGCGGGATTTTGTGGCGGAGCGGCTGGGTTCGGAGCAGTATCGCTGGGCTCTCCGCCAGGAGGCGGGCTTGACGCCGCCGTTAGAGGTGAAGCTCGTCCGCGTAGTGGGGCAGGGGGCGAAGGTGATCGTGCCCGAAGGCGATCGGCCGGCTGGAGTTGCACCGATTTACCTTGTTGCTGCCGAAGGGAAGCTGCTGTGCGCGGACGCCGGCAGCGGGTCGAAGATGTGGGCGGCTGAACTGGACGGCGACGTGGTCTGGTGTGGGTTTGTTGCAGAGAATTTGATTGTGGCCGACCAATCACGGCTGAGCGCCTTTGCCGCTTTGTCGGGCGAGCTGAGCTGGCGGTACACGTTTTCTGAGGAGGACGAGGAGGAGGGCGCTCCAGCGGCGCAGCGGTACACGCACGATGAGGGAGCTGGTCCGGTGGTAGTGCCACCGCGCGATCCGCGGATTGCGTGGCTATCCCGTGGCAGGCGGGATAGGAGGCTCGTTGTCATTCCGGGGCCTGCCGGGCGGGTGTACGTGCGGCGGCCGTCCGGCGAGCTGCTGGCCCTTACGGCGGGCGAGGGGCGAGAGTTGTGGAGGTTTCGTCCCACGACTGGAGCGCTGGACCCCGCCATTGGCGTGGGGCCTCGCTATGTGATCGCCCGAAATGGTGAGACCCAACGGGTGCTGATTATCGACGGGGAGGGCCGCGTACGGTGGGATTTGAAGTTGGGTGGTGCGGACTGGATTCGGCCGCCCGTTTGGTTGGACAGCACGCGCGTGTGCGTGATTGCGGGGCCGAGAACGGCGCAGTTGATCGATGCGGAAACCGGACAGGTGATCTGGCAGCACCAGGTGGAAGGACCGGCGGAACGAGCTCTGGAGCCAATCATCGGACCGGAGCAGGCCTTGTGTTTTCTTGCCGGTGCTGAGCTGGTGCGTGTCGATCCGGCGACCGGCCATGTTCTTTGGCAGACGGCCCTGGCGCCGCAACCGCTTGAGAACGCTGCCGGCGTGTGTCTGGCGGACAGCTACCGCGTCTACTATGTGACGAACAACGGCGTGCTGGGTGCCTTGGACCTCACCTCGGGCGAACGCCTCTGGCAACATGTGCTTACGGGGGTTTACGCGCTGGGCGCGTGGCGTTTGGCGTTGAGTGGTCCTTATCTGGTGGCGTATCCGGCAGCGCGTCCCCGTTCCCAGCCATGGGCGCCGATTGTGGTGTTGCGCCGCGACGACGGCCGCTTGGTGCAGCGGCTCGTGACCGAGCCCGCTGGGGAGCGGGCCAGCCTGGCGGTGTTGGACGACATGGCGCTCTTCATCAGTGGGACGGACGTAAGAGCAATAGTGTCGTCATCGAGGTGGTTGACCTCCTCTGCCGACACTCGCTAGGCTGTCCGGGTGGTCGCCTGTGTCCGGCTCAGACCGCCCCCGTCGAGTCGGGAGGCGTCTGGTGGCGACCGAAACGATCCCTGCGGTACCGCTTGGCGTTAGTGGCAAGACTCGGACCTACGCGAGATCTCGGACTAAGGGACCAATGAGCGAACAGGCAGAATCGGCACCGGGCAAGGATATCGAAGCAATCGAGCGGCTGGCCGATGCGTACGGGAAAATTTGTGAACAGATGTCCCGGGTTATCGTCGGCCAGAAGCACGTGATCGAGGAGCTGATGATTGCTGTGATCTCACGCGGTCATGGTCTGCTCGTCGGCGTGCCGGGGTTGGCGAAAACGTTGATGATCCACACCCTGGCCGACGCTTTGAACCTTTCCTTCAACCGGATCCAGTTCACGCCCGATCTGATGCCTGCAGACATCACGGGCACGGAGATTGTCCAGGAGGACAAGGCGACGGGCCAGCGGGTGTTCCGGTTTATGAGGGGGCCCATCTTTGCGAACGTGATTCTCGCCGACGAGATCAATCGCACTCCACCGAAGACTCAGGCTGCCTTGCTGGAGGCGATGCAGGAACATTTTGTAACGGTTGGAGGGGAACGGCACCGTTTGCCGGAGCCCTTTTTCGTCCTGGCTACTCAGAATCCGATCGAACAGGAAGGAACGTACCCTCTTCCGGAGGCTCAGCTCGATCGGTTCATGTTCATGATTCGCGTGTCCTATCCCACGGAAGAGGAAGAGCTGGAGATCGTGCGGTTGACCACGGGGGATCGCGAAGTGGGGGTGGAGAAGGTCTTAAGCGGGCCTGAGATTCTCGAACTGCAGCGAATCGTGCGGCGTGTGCCGGTTTCCGAGCATGTCCAGCGCTACGCGGTGCGTCTGGTTCGTGCCACCCGCCCCACGGAGCCGGAGGCGCCGGAGTTCATTCGGAGCTACGTGACGTGGGGGGCTGGGCCGCGGGGCAGCCAGTATCTGGTGCTGGCCGCCAAGGCGCGGGCTGCTCTTATGGGCCGCTGGCATGCCACCATTGAGGACGTCCAGACCCTCGCGCTCCCGGTTTTACGCCACCGCATTGTCACGAACTTCAATGCGGAGGCAGAGGGGCTGAGTACGGACGACGTCCTCCGGAAACTGCTCGATGCCGTGCCCGTTGATCTGGACTCCTTGCGGGTTGCTCCGCGCGTGGCTCACGTGGTCGACACCGGTGAAGCCGTTTCGTCCCAGTAGCTTCCTGCCCCTAGCAACGCAGCGATGCGTGACGAGGAATGACACAAGAGGCATATGTCGAGCACATCAGAAAGTATCTGGATCCGAAGACGGTAGCGAGTCTGGCGGGTCTGGGGCTACAGGCGAGGACCGTGGTTGAGGGTTATCTTTCGGGGATGCACCGGAGCCCTTACCACGGAGTGTCCGTGGAGTTCGTGCAGCACCGGGAGTACGTTCCGGGCGACGACATCCGGCACGTGGATTGGAAGGTCTGGAGCCGCACGGACAAGTACTATCTGAAGCAGTACGAGGAGGAGACCAACCTCCGCGCCTATTTCTGGCTCGATTGCTCAGAATCCATGAGCTACAGCTCTGGGCCGATCTCCAAGTTCCAGTACGCCCGGCTGGTCGTCGCGGCCCTCTCGTACCTTGTGCTGCAACAGCAGGATTCGGCGGGGCTGGTCTTGTTCGACGAGTCGGTTCGCCAGTACGTGCGGGCGAGCAACCAGCCCAGCCATATCAAGCAGCTTTTGCATGTGCTGGAGTCGGCCGAGCCCTCGGGCAAGACGAAGCTCGGGACGTGTTTCCATGAGTTGGCCGAGCGGTTGGAGGGGCGGAGCCTGGTGATCGTGGTCAGCGACTTCTTCGGCGACGTGGACGATATCCTCTCGGGGGTGCAGCACCTCCGGCATAAGCGGCATGACGTGATCGCGATGCAGATTGTCGATGGGGCCGAGGTGGACTTCCCGTTCCGCGATTCGACTCTCTTCGAGGGCATGGAGGAGCTGCCGGATGTGCTGACGGATCCCCGTGCGTTGCGGGCGGCGTACCAGCGCGAGTTTCATGGGTTTCTTCGCCGTCTGGAGCGGGGCTGTCGCTCGCGCGGCGTTGACTACGTCCTGATCCGTACGGACAGCTTGCTGGACAAGGCGCTCTCCGCCTACCTTGCCGCTCGGAACCGCCGTCTGCAGCGGCGCTAGGATTAACAGCGATGTGGCCACAACGACCGATGGGACAGGCGTAAAAGGACAGAACGACGGCCTCAGAGATGAGCCAGCTCCATCCGCCGCTTTTGGCCTTTGGATTCCTGAACAACACGCTGCTTTGGGGGGCCATCCTTGCCGGCATCCCGATTTTGATTCACCTGTTGAGCAAGCGGCGGTATCGCCGCTTGCGCTGGGCGGCTCAGGAGTGGCTGTTGGCGGCGCTGAAGAAGTCTGCCCGGCGGATAAAGCTCGAGCAGCTCCTTCTCCTGGCCCTTCGCACTCTGCTGATCCTCTTCGTTGTCATTGCTATCGCCCGGCCATACTCGGAGCGTCCGGCGCTGGCTGTGCTTGCCCCGCGTCGCACGCATCGGGTCGTTGTGCTCGATGCATCGTTGAGCATGGGGGTGTCCCTTGGCGGTGTGTCGCGTTTTGAGCGAGCCGTAGAGTTGGCCGGGGCAATTGCGCGGATGTCCCGCCGGGGAGACGGGTTGAGCATCATCCTGGCTCAGCGACCGGCTCGTGTGGTGATACCGGGGCCGGACGTGCAGACGGAGGCAGCCTTGGCTGAGCTGGCAGCGCTCCGGGTGACCCACGGGCAGGCCGATCTGGCCGGCGCCCTGAACCTTGCCGCGCAACTGTTCGCGTCGTCCCGCAACCCAAACCGCGAGCTGTACATTCTGACGGACCTGCAACGGAGCACCTGGACGGCGCAGGAGATCGCACCATCGATCCTTGCTGAGCTTGGCCCAGAGACCGCGGTGATCGTCGTCGACGTGGGGGGAGAGGTAGAGGTCCCCAACATCGCGATTTTGGATCTTCGCCTCGACGATCGGCTTGCCGTTACTGCCCGACCGGCCTCGGTCACGGCTCGCCTGCGCAATCTCGGTTCCAAGCCCTTTCAGGGTTATGGTGTCACGCTAATCGTGAACGGGCGTTCGGTGGCACGGCGGGTGGTGGATCTGGACCCAGGTGCAACGGTGGAGGTGAACTTTGAGGCCACCTTTACCGAGCCCGGTTTCCAGAGGCTGAAGGTTGCCGGCGATGAGGACGTTCTTCCGCTGGACAACAGCCGCTGGCTTTCCGTGCCGGCTCGCGAACGTGTGCGTGTTCTGTGCATCGATGGCGAGCCGATGAGCGAGCCGTTCGCATCCGAGTGCGACTACCTAGCCCTGGCGCTGTCACCTACAGCGGAGCTTGATCCACAGTTGTCCCCCTTTTTGGCTGAGGTGCGGCCGGAAGCGGATCTGATTGACCTGGACCTGTCGCCGTATGACCTGGTCGTCCTGGCAAACGTGGGCCAATTGACCGAGTCGGAGGCGTCGAAACTGCGCGCCTATGTACGAGCTGGCGGTAACCTGCTCGTCACCCTGGGCAGTCAGGTGAACGCCGACAACTACAACGAAGTGCTCTTCTCGGGGGACGATCCCCTATTGCCGGTTGTCTTGGGACCGAAGGTGGGGGATCCGGTGGAGAAAACATCGGTCTTTCGACTGGATCCACTGGAGTACCGCCATCCGATTGTGAAGCCATTCGAGGGGGCCCCAGCAGCCACGCTCTTGAGCACCATGACCTACGCGTACCAGAAGGTGCGAGTGGGGGAAGAAAAGGGCCACGACGTGAACTGGGTTCTGGCCTTCGATTCCGGCGATCCCGCTGTCCTTGTGGGCAAGTATGGCGAGGGCGATGTCGGGCTCTGGACCACATCGATCGACGACGACTGGACAACCTGGCCGGTGTGGCCCAGTTATGTGCCCGTTATCCAGGAGCTGGTTCGATACCTCGTGGCTACGGACGTGGGCCGGTGGAACCTGCAGGTGGGAGAAGTGGTTTCCATTCCCTCGGTTGCTGGGTTACTGGATCTACCTGTGACGGTTGCAGCTCCGGGGCGACAGACGGTCGAGCGGCTCTGGGACGCAGCCAGGGGGCCATTTCACTTTGACGGGACCCAGGTGGGCGGCTTCGTGGAGGTGACCGTCGGACCACCGGTAGCGCAGACCTATGTTTTCGCCCTGAATCCACCGGTAGAGGAGAGCGATCTGACTCGGCTGGATTCCGCAGAGATCAACCGGTTGCTGCCGGGAATGAACGTCCGGTATGTTCGGGACGTGGATGTCTCCGTGGGCGACGATTCCCCCCAGGCCCGGGCGCGAACGGGTGAGCTGCACAGGCCGTTCCTGTATGCTGCCCTGGTGATCCTGGTGTTGGAGTCTCTGCTCGCATGCAGGCTGGGGCAGCCTCGATAAGGCGGCGAACGGGCCGAGCTTGGTGCGGCTGGTCCAAGAACGGGAGAGCGCATGGAACAGTGGCTTGAAAGACTGTTTGATGTAGAGCCGGCGCGGGCGGGAGAGGACCTCGCTGTCCGGCTACGCCTCCCGTTCGCCTGGCCTACCTGGTTGGCCATCCTCGTCGTACTTGCTGCCGTCGTCTTCTTTGTTTGGGTGTATCGCCGCGAAGCGGGTGAGGCCGGCCGGTTGTATCGTCACTTCCTGGCGTTCCTGCGCCTGGCAGCTTTTGCGGTGCTGCTGCTGATGCTATTCGAGTTGGAGTTTCTCGTGGATCGGCGTGGCCTGCCCTATCTGGTGCTCCTGGTGGACGACTCGCAAAGCATGTCGCTGGGCGACCGATACTCCGAGCGTACTGTGCGGGAGAAAGCGGTTGCCTGGGCGGAAGTCGGGGGCAACCCGAACAGTACGGCTCAGCCGCAGCGACTGGCGATAGCGCGTGGTCTTTTGCTCGAGCAGGACGAGCGTCGACTGCGCGAGCTTGTCCAACACTATCGCTTGCGGATCTACCACGCTTCTGCGGGGGCAAACCTGCTGGCGGAGGTGACCGAAGCGAATGAGGTCGGCACCGCGGCAACGGCTCTCCAGCAGATTCAGCCCACCGGGGCGGCAACCAGGCTTGGAGATGCAATCCGCACGGTGCTGGGCGAGCTGGGGGGAGTGCCCCCGGCAGCGATCGTTGTCCTGACAGACGGAGTCCTGACGGAGGGCACTCCCTGGGAGGAGGCGGCGGCGCTGGCCCGTCAAAAGGGCGTGCCACTCCATTTGGTGGGCATTGGGGAACCTGAGGCCCCCCTCGATGTCGAGTTGCGCGACCTGGTGGCTGACGAGGTGGCCTTTGTGAGCGACATGCTGCGGTTCGAGGCCAGGTTGGTGGTGCGGGGCCTTCAGGAAACACAGCGGGTCCGGGTCGAACTGCACCGCCAGGGCGATGCAATCCCGCTGGCCGCTGAGGACGTGCAGGTTACATCGGCGGATGCGCCGGTCAAGGTAGAGCTACAGCACGAGCCGGATCGCGAAGGCGAAATGGTCTATATCGTGAAGGCCGTGCCGCTCGAAGGAGAGCGCGAGGTTACGAACAATGAACTTCGTCACCGGGTTCTTGTTCGTGACCAGAGGCTGCGCGTGCTGCTGGTCGACACGTTCCCGCGGCTCGAATTCCGCTTCCTGAAGCATTACCTGGAGCGCGATCGTACGGTTGACCTGAAGACGCTTCTGCTCGCCCAAGATCCCCAGCATCCCGAACAGGACCGAACCGCGGTCCCTGCGTTCCCGATTTCGCCGGAGGAGCTTAACCAGTTCGATGCCCTGGTGCTTGGCGATGTCAGTCCGCTCTACTTCCAGCCGGCCCAGATCGAGAACATGGCGAAGTTCGTCCTCGAGCAGGCCGGAGGACTTGTGCTCATCGCCGGTCGCAACTACATGCCGGTCCGTTGGCGGGACACCCCGCTTGATCCACTGATCCCGTTTGTCCTCGACGAGGTCAGTGTGATGCCGGGCCAGCGTGACCCCTTCCGGCTCAAGCTAACAGCAGAGGGGATGAGCCTACCTTTGTTCCGATTCGGACGCACGGAGCAGGAGAACCGCTCGATCTGGGCGGCCTTGCCTGGCCACTACTGGTACTGCCGTGGTCCAAAGCTGAAGCCCGGAGCGATCGCTCTGGCCGTGCATAGCTCTGAACGAGGAGACGATGGCCCCCTTCCCTTGATCGCCCTCCAGTATGCGGGGGCAGGGAAGGTCCTCATGCTCATGATCGATAGCACCTGGCGTTGGCGGGAGATAGCCCGTGACCGGTACTTCGGCCGATTCTGGGTGCAGGCGCTGCGGTACGTGACGCGCAGTCGTCTGCTCGGGCAATCGCGGCAGGTGGAGTTGACCGTGGACCGGACCCGCTACACGCTAGGCCAGCCGGTACTGATCCGTGTTCGCGTCCTGGACGACAGCGTGCTGGAGCTGGCTCGTGAAGGGGCCGTGGTGACAATCGAATCTCCCGAGACGACCCCTGTGAGGTTCAAGCTCGATCGAGCGCGGGACGATCAGAGTGGGCGGCGGTTTGAAGGGCGGTGGACGCCTCGGGACGAGGGAGACTACACGGTGACGCTTACTGTCCCGCTCGTTCAGGGGGGGCAACCGACGGCCCGTTTTACCGTAACCACGGCTCCGGACGAATTTCGCCGGGTCGCGATGGCCGCCGACGAGATGAAGAAAGCGGCCGAGGTTAGTCGCGGCAGGTTCTACACGGTCGCGACCGCGGATCAATTGCTCGACGGCCTCCCGGTGGGTCGCAAGGTTCCCCTGGAGGTGGAGCCACCAGTCCCCCTCTGGGACACTTGGCCCATGCTCGTGTTGTTCGCCGGTCTGCTCGCGGTCGAATGGATCCTTCGCAAGCGGGCGAAAATGATCTAAATCGTCCGAACGCCGTCGCGCTCGGGCCTCTCACCGGTCCGAGCTGCCTTATACGCCCGGTGGCGCTGTGGCCAGCCATCCTCTCGCCTGGAAGCGCAGTCACGCCGCCGCTGCCACGGAACCAGGAGCGCACTTCTGCCAAACCACCTTCCCACCTCTCGTGTGACTCGGCCCGGCGGTAGGCACGCCTCCTGTGTGCGCCGGCCGGCAGTCCTCCCTCGTTATGAGACGCAGCGCGGGTGCTGGCC
>Ga0256839_1002739_pt1 | contig 19201 bp, 19 predicted proteins | sample 354166metaG_FD_185968 | JGI IMG/M metagenome (GOLD analysis project Ga0256839, IMG submission 185968) | Hydrothermal vent microbial communities from Mid Atlantic Ridge, Atlantic Ocean - 354-166 | ecosystem: Environmental > Aquatic > Marine > Hydrothermal vents | place: Atlantic Ocean: Mid... | reverse complement strand
GCTCACTGTGGGTTCGTCCACGGACAGCGGTGTCATGGCTTCCACATTATTGGGGTCACACAGGGTATCGGAAATATTCAGCGGGTCGAGGCCGGTGAAGGCAATAATGGCGCCCGCCTGCACCTCGCCTTTTTCAATGCGCTCCAGTCCCAGAAAACCGAAAATTTGCAGAATACGCCCGCGACGCTCTTTGCCCTCAACGTCCACCACAACCACTGGCGAATTGGCCTTGAGCTTGCCACGGGTTACACGACCAATGCCGATAACACCGGTGTAGCTGTTGTAATCCAGCGCACTGACCTGCATCTGGAAAGGGCCGTCCGCATCCACATCGGGCGCTTTAACGTGTTCAACAATGGTCTCAAACAGGGGGGTCATATCGCCGCTACTGATATCGGATTCCAGTCCGGCGTAGCCATTGATGGCCGAGCAATAAATAATGGGGAAATCCATCTGTTCGTCAGTGGCACCAAGACGGTCAAACAGGTCAAAGGTCTGATCCACCGCCCAGTCCGGACGTGCGCCGTTACGGTCAATTTTATTCACCACCACAATAGGGTTAAGCCCCTGTGCCAGCGCCTTTTCCGTGACAAAACGGGTTTGCGGCATGGGGCCTTCAGCAGCATCCACCAGCAGCAACACCGAATCCACCATGGACATCACTCGCTCTACTTCGCCACCAAAATCAGCATGGCCGGGGGTGTCTACGATATTGATATGGTAGTCATTCCACTCGATAGCGGTGTTTTTGGCGAGAATAGTGATGCCGCGTTCTTTCTCAATATCGTTGGAGTCCATCATCCGTTCTTCGGCATCGCCACGACTGGTCACAGTACCGGACTGTTGCAGGAGTTTATCGACGAGAGTGGTCTTGCCATGGTCAACATGAGCGATGATGGCAATATTTCTGAGTTTCTGGATCACGGGAATGTGGCTCTACTGGATTGAAAGGGCGCAAATTGTACAGGAAAAATGCAGCCAGCACGCACAATTTTTAGCAGCCTGCTCCCCATGCCCCCTGAACACCGTGCCCGAAAGAGCGCCAGCCACCAATAATAGGGGCTTTTTCAGATACCATTTTTACAACTTTCAGGTACAAAACGAAAGCTACCTGCTTATCATCGTCCCCCACTGAATTTATCGCTCACTTTTTAAGTATGAAGCAACCATACTGCACCCCGCGTCTTCGCCTTGGGGAGACAAAAATACACGACAGCAATGTGCAAAGAAATTGCCGCCCACTTACACTCCTTTCAAACACCTAATATTTTTTTCAACACATCAACCGTACAAAACTAGTGAACTCGGCATCACCAGACCCAGCCCAGTCCCTAACATTATTTTGTTACACTTAACAGACTGGTTTACTCAAATAAACAAAACAAGCGATAACACAGTGAAAAATCTAAACTTACACCTATTAATAAACATCCGGAACTATTCTTTTCGTCTCGCGTCATAACCATACGTGCAACATTCAACAATGAATGCTGGGTAAATAAGCAACAAACAAAATTAATTAGTGGCTAAAAATTTCTTCTCGTAATACAGTATACAAAGATGCTTGCACCCAGTTTTAAGGAAGGGGAAACTAACAGAAATTAAGTAAACGGAATAGTGATAAGTATGAGCATATAAATCGTTTTATATGCTTGATGAAAATACGAACACTGTACAGCGCATTATTACATTAATCAGTTTTTCCAAGGATGACAAAACTGATACAATGAGCCTAGATTCCGTTCACAATGGCGACTCACGGAGGACACTGCTATCAAACCTGATTTCACACCCCACGACCCACTTTCACGTCGGATTTTTCAGGCTGACAGGTCACACAAAGCCTTGCAGTCTTCTGATATGCCGTTCGTTCTGCGCGAAAAATTCCGGACGCTGCAAAAACAAAACGCAACACTGCGACAAAGCTTGCGTTTATCCAGCGGTCTTCGTCAGCGCTTCGAAACATTGTTCGATGCCTCTCCCTTGGGCCTGTTTACCCACGATAGCAATGAACAAATTGTGGAGGTCAACCTGACGTTGGCCAATTTGTTACAAATAAAACGCGCGCAACTCATTGGCCAACACATCGGAAAATTTATTGCCCCACAGGATCATGCCCATTTTATCCGGCATTTGACCTGGTTGCGTGATAATAATAAAAACGGTGCCAGTGCGCACTGCATTATCTCGCTCATGACATCACAACAAATGCACATCAAAGTACAGATGAAAAGCACAATACAAACCACCGGCATTATTCATGCCCGCATTTCATTACAGGAAAACACCAGCTATCCCCAATGTCTCTCCGAGCTTGCCAAAAGCCACGCTAAGCTGCAAAAGGAAATCAATGGACGCGAACTGCTTGAAGAACAGTCCCGACAACACCAAGAAAAACTCGCCCATGTCGCCCGTCTCAACACCATGGGAGAAATGGCAGCAGGACTGGCTCACGAAATCAACCAACCACTGACGGCCATTAGCAGCTATGTCAGGAGTTGCTTACGGCTGTTGGACGGGGATGAAAAAAAACGAGCGCAAGTTCCCGGCATTCTCGAACAAGCTTGCAACCAGGCGCAGCGGGCCGCCAACATTATTCGCCATCTTCGCGACTTTGTCAGCAAAAGCGCCTCTCATCGTGAGACCACAGAACTCGGTAACGTAATACAGCTAGCGGTAAGTATGATGCGCACCGAACTCCATGTGAACAACATTACACTGAACATAGAAACGCTGGCCGACATACCATTAGTTACCGCTGATGCTATCCAGATTGAACAGGTCGTACTCAATTTGCTGCGCAATGCCTGCGAAGCCATGAGTGATCCACAAAACCACAACTCTACCCGCCATCTCAACATTGTCCTAGACCAACCCACCACAACGCATGTCCGCATTTCTGTCAAAGATACCGGGCCTGGAATTCCCCTTGATAACATGAAAAAAATTCCCACTCCTTTTTTCAGCACTAAAGCAAATGGTATGGGGCTGGGGTTAGCCATCAGCCGCACAATTGTCGAAGACCATGGAGGCAAGCTGTCTCACAAAACCAACCAAAAAGGCGGGGCGACGTTTATGTTCACCCTGGCTATTGACGGAAAAGCCATCACGCACCACTAAAGCGCATACCCCTCCCTCAGCCCCTTATTTGGCAGAAAATTCGTACATACTGCGTCTCTTTCCTATTCAGGCTCGAATAAATCATCCACATCTGGTATAAAGCCGCTGCTTGTGGCGGCGCACATCGACGTGCGCGGCCTAAAACTACACATTCACTGTTCCGTATTTTTCATGTGGTAATAAAAAATGACCTTCAAAACCCCCTCTCCCACCATTTATTTTGGCAGCTTGCTCGTTGCGCTCCCCATCGCCGGTCTGGTTTACTGGATTCTGCAAACTCAAAACCTGATAGATAATGGCCTGCTTGTACTAGGTGCTGGACTGCTCATCGGTCACTTGGTGGGAGCTTGTAGCCAAACATCAACAGCACAACAACGCGCAACCACAAACCATGCGGTAAAAACTGTCACCTCCTCTCCGTCCGCCGACACCATCAGCCTCTATGTTGGCAACCTTGCCTACCGCACGAAACGCGACGAACTTCACACATTGTTTTCACAGTACGGGCAAGTCAATTCAGTGCGTATTATGATGGATCGCACCACCCATCGACCACGAGGCTATGCCTTCGTGGAAATGGCAAGCGATGCCGCACACGAAGCCATCAAACAGTTGGATAACACAGAGTTTTGTGAGCGAAATTTGCGCGTCAGCGAAGCAAAACAGAAACCGTAAAACAGTGTATACAAGGCGGCCCAGAGAGTAGAACCTGACCATAAATGCAGGTGCCCACTCAAACAAGCCAGCAAAATACATGCACGTTTGATAAAATTACGCCATGACTGATAGTAATTCTCTCCCGCAGACCCTAAGTGCGTTTCTGCAACAGGCTGGTGCCCAGGTACAATTTTACGATATGGGTCGCCGTCTGATGGAAATTCCAGCCACGGATATGCTGGCCATCGAACGCCAGCAGCAAGCGTACCCTCAGCCTTTTTTGCGCAGCGCTTCGCTGGGAATATTGTTTTATTACGAAGATAGTGACGGCGTCAGCAGCGACCAACAAATCTGGTTTCTGAAATTCCCGCTGGACGAGCAAGGCCTGCTACTGCAAGCCGCGCGTGATGATTTTCTGCGCCGTATGGTGGAACAGCTGGCTGAACAAGCGCTCGCCAGACAGAACACCGAAGCCACACAAAAGCCGCCCAACATGCCGGAAGACAATCCGCATGGTTTTACCCCGCGTGAAGACCGCATGGCCTGCTTTCATGCCAGAGTTGCCAAACGACTCGGCCAGCCAGCCAGCCAATTTTACGCTCATGCAGCCGATTATTTTGCCGGCAATAATGGCTTTGAACAGTGGAATTTTGTCGGCCTGCAAGGCATTGCGGATGTCGCAGTCCGCCTCGATGAACATGACAATCTGGCAACATTGATCACAGCCATCCCGCAACTACCCATCACTCCTTTTGCGGCACTGTGCAGCTGTCTAGAAAATGAAACCATCGCCCCGGCCCTGAGTGCTGCCTTATCGGCACGCATCGCAATAGCTCTGCAAGAAACCGACCCCCACATTGCTGCCAGCACAGTGGCCGCCGCCCTTCGCGGCCTATCTCACGGCCATGACCAGCAAGCACTCACTATCGCCCTCCAATCCGTATTAGCCAACGACAGCGGACGCAACGTAGAGGTACTGGCCACCATCGCCGGACGCGCTTGGCACTGCCTTGGTCAGAAGGAAATCCGTCGCACCTTTTTGTACAATCTCGCCCTTTGCGATGCAGGCCAAAGCGCATTTAACAACATCATGGCTGACCTGATGTTTATGCCTGGCCTACGTCAACCTTTACTGGGCGAATTGCGTCATCTCTGTGACGCCGACCAATGCTCATCGTCACAGCGTGATGTCATTCATCATTTTTTTCAATCACTGCAATCCTGAAAAAGCCAAGGCTTCACATGAAAATAGGCACCCCCCTCTCCGATACCGCATTGCGCATTATGCTGCTGGGCAGCGGTGAATTAGGCAAAGAAGTCATCATCGCCCTGCAACGCCTGGGCGTGGAAGTCATTGCCGTAGATCGTTATGACAATGCACCAGGACAACAGGTCGCACACCGTGCATACACCATCGACATGACCGATAGCGCAGCACTACGCACACTGATTGAGCAAGAAAAGCCCCATTTCATTGTGCCAGAGATCGAAGCTATCGCCACTGACATGCTGGCAGACATCGAGGCAGAGAACCTAGCACAAGTCATCCCCACTGCACGCGCCACACAACTAACCATGAACCGCGAAGGCATTCGCCGACTGGCTGCTGAAGAACTAAAAATATCCACCTCGCGTTATGCCTTCGCCAACTCACATAATGAATTACAGAAGGCCATTGATAGTGGCGTGGGTTACCCCTGTATTATCAAACCGGTAATGTCCTCTTCAGGCAAAGGTCAATCCACCATCCACACCGCGGATGATGTGGCTGCGGCCTGGGATCACGCCATCAATAGTGGTCGTGTATCACAAACCCGGGTAATCGTAGAAGAAATGATCCATTTCGATTTTGAAATTACCCAACTCACCGTGCGCGCACTGAATGCACAAGGTAAAATACAGACTTATTTTTGTGACCCTATTGGCCACCTGCAACAACAAGGTGACTATGTGGAAAGCTGGCAACCCCAGATCATGAGCGAAATAGCCTTGGCACGTTCCCGACAAATCGCCAAAGACATCACCGACAACCTTGGTGGTCGTGGGCTGTTTGGCGTGGAATTATTTATCAAAGATGATGAAGTCTGGTTCAGTGAAGTCAGCCCACGACCACACGATACCGGCATGGTCACCATGGTGACTCAGGCACAAAATGAATTTGAATTGCATGCTCGCGCTATTCTCGGCCTGCCGGTAGACACTCGCCTGCGCGAACCTGGTGCCAGTGCGGTCATTTACGGCGGACACGAACAAACAGGCATCGCCTTCGATGGCATCGCCGACGCATTACGCATCCAGCAAACCGAATTGCGTCTGTTCGGTAAACCGGAAGCCTTTATACGCCGACGCATGGGCGTAGCCCTGGCCTACGGCGGTGGTGGTGCCACCAACAGTGCCACCGATGCCCGCCAACGTGCCAAACAAGCCGCATCACTCATCAAACCTGTACCAAAATAGCATCCAGCCCACCATGTCCCGCCTCATCATCCTCATCGCTATTGCACTGACTGCCTGGCTTCTGGTGCGCTGGTTTGTACGCACCCCCCCCAAACAAGTGATCACCGCAAGCAAGCGCGCCGGACTGGTTCTCGTCTTGCTCGTTTTGGCCTTTCTCGCCCTCACTGGCCGCCTGAACTGGATATTTGTAGTGGGTGCGGCAGCGCTGCCTTTTCTCCGGCGCGGCTTTATGTTTCTGCGCTTTCTACCCATGCTGCGCGGTCTGTTTGGCGGAGCAACTGGCCAGACAAGCACCGCCTTTGGCCAACAAGGTCACCCATTCTCCACACTGGAAACCCGTTTTCTGCGGGTCAGCCTAGACACTGCCACCGGCAACCTGGACGGTGAAGTATTAGACGGTGCCTTCGAAGGACAATTCCTCAGTAAAATGGCCATGGATGAACTGCTACATCTTTTGCAGGAATGCAATGCCGACCCACGCTCGGCTGCCCTACTTGCGGCCTACCTTGACCGCCACCACAGCGGCTGGCGTGAGCAGACCAACAACGGCGGCCCTCATGAACCCTCATCGGAACACGGCATGTCCGCTGCTGAAGCCTATGATATTTTAGGCGTGGAAGCCAAAGCCAGCAAAGAAGAAATCACTCAAGCTCACCGACGACTGATCCACAAACTCCACCCGGATCGTGGTGGCTCCACTTATTTGGCCACTAAAATCAATCAGGCCAAAGACTGCCTACTTAAGCGCTAAAGGATGGAAATTAAATAACTTATATAAGTGGTGCTCTTATTTGGTTCGTCTTCGCCTAAAGCGCCTCTCTCCAAAGGGATATTTGACGAAAATGATAGGCTATCTAAAATAACCAGCAGAGTCTCCTCTCTAATTATTGCCCCTTGGCAAAACAAAACGTGTGGAGTTAATCATGCAGGTAGAAGTGAACGGCAAAATCATCGAACTCAGCGAAGCGGGATGGCTGGAAAATTTAAGTGAATGGAGTACTGATCTCGCTTACGAAATTGCCAAAAATGAAAAAGTGGAACTCACCGCTGAACACTGGGATATCATCAACGAAGCTCGCCATTTTTTTGAAGAAAACGGCAAAGTCTGTGAACCTCGTGCCTTTTCCAAAATCATGAAAAAAAAATATGGCAAGGATCGCAGCGATAGCAAATATCTCTATTCCCTGTTTCCCTACGGCTTGATCAAGTCGGCCAACAAAATTGCCGGATTGCCACGTCCCAAGGGCTGTAGCTAACCAGTTTTACACCTCACCCTGCCCGCCTACACTGTCACGGGGGGCTGGGGCTTGCTCCCATCCCGTTTCTGTCCCACCATGGGCACTGACAGATCAACCGTATATAATAAAACAAGCTCAATGGTGTATCAGATTAAACCTAAGTCGGTCCGTTGAGACGTAGGAGAGCATCTAAAGTAATCAACTTAAATTCGACAGTTGAACAATCGGTAGAGTCCATTGAATATTGTGGCTGGCGAAATGCAATAAAGAGTAATAACCTGACAGCCTGCTATTACGATGATTCTCAACGCGACCAGATACAAAAGGCACAGTGCTATACCGGTCGTCCAATGCAGTTAGGTGCCCACAGCAGCTTTAACGGATTCATTTAGGTGAAAGGAAAGGCCCGCGCTACCCATTAGAGAACTTATAAAACATGGCACGACCTCCCACCCCAAACGCTGCATCATTAATTAGCATAATTTGCCGTTACTGCATGGCTCTATTTTTTTTAACGCCACTCTATTTACCTTCGCTACATGCCGCCGAAGTGGCAAATAAAAAGCCAACAGAACCACACATCCCCCTGCTGAAACCTCTGGATCACACACGCAATGCAGTCTCGTACCAAGTTACCGAATTTGCCAACTGGTTAGACAATTTTTTTGGTGATGAGCGCATCTATGATGAATCACAAAACAGCCACCTCAAACTAAACTTGTTACACATTAGTGAAGAAGGCTATCAACCACGCTACGAAGCTAACCTGCAAGGCAAACTCACTCTACCCAACACACAAAAACGATTGAAAATTTTATTTGAAAGTGATCCCGAAGAAGATGCTGATGCTGACAACACTGTGATAGAAGCCGTGGAAGCACAGGAACAATCCCTTGGCCTGCGGTACATTCAACTTTCCACCGACTGGTTACGCGCCAATACCGATGTCGGTGTGCGTTTTCGATCTGGATTGGACACCTTTATTCGCTTTCGCCTTCGAGGATTATTCAACATCGGCCAATGGAATATGCGTGTCTCTGAAACCCTGTTTTGGCGAGATTCAACCGGCCCCGGCGCAACCACACGAATGGATATTGAGCGCCGCTTCGCCAAAACATGGCTATTTCGCGCCGCCAGTAAAGCCACTTGGCTAGATGAAGCTCATCAATTTGATATGAATCAAAATTTTTTCCTGATTCATACTATTAACAAACATCGCGCAATCATTTATCACACCGGACTGACCGCCATCAGCAAACCCAAAATGCAAACTACTGGATACGTTGTGTCGATACGCCTACGTCAACAGATCCATCGTGATTGGCTATTTTTCGAAATCAACCCCAAAGTATTGTACCCACAGACCGAAAACTTCCACTCACGGCATTCATTAACATTTAAATTGGAAGTTGTATTCGGTGAAGTTTGAACCTAAATTCCGCAGTTAACCACGTAGAGGATGCGTTAACACATTGCTCAACATGGTGTTTTGAGCTTCTGTCGGGCCCACTTGTTGAGTGAGTCGCTACGACCGGTATAGCACGTTGCCTTTTTCGTCTGGCTACGCAAAAGCAGGGCATCGATACTATTACATCATTCACAGCAAACTGTGAGGATTTAAACCCCAAGCAATTAAATAAACTAAATATAGTTATGCGACTACCAGCAACAAACAAAACACAGAATTACAATATAAGGCTGTAATTAAGCTATGACACCGGGGAATATTTCATCCTATTTGGATGAAACCAAACAGTTAAGCGTGATAAAATCAGCTTTATTACCGTAAATAATTGATTTAACGAGGACGATATAATGATGATATCAAATCTTGAACTGATCCCTGGAAAGCGTATTTCTAAGCACCTGGGACTGGTACAAGGCAGTACAGTCAGATCCAAACATGTTGGGCGCGATTTCATGGCCGGACTGAAAAATATTTTCGGTGGGGAGCTCAAAGGTTATACCGAACTATTACAGGATGCACGCGAAGAAGCCGTAGCTAGAATGATAGAGCAGGCCAGCTCTATCGGTGCCAATGCAGTACTCAATGTGCGTTTTTCAACATCATCGATTACAGCAGGTGCCGCTGAGCTTTTCGCCTACGGTAGTGCCGTGGTTATGGAATAAACATCATGCTGAATATTATTCTATTTTTAGTCTTATTAGCTCTTGGCTATGGGTTTGGCCAATGGTTTGAACGCCGCCACTATCATTTTATCCGTGAACGTGAACAACAACTTAAAAATCTTTTGATCATACAAAGCAAAATTATCCCATCCCCTTTTTTGTCAGACTATGAAACTTTTCTGGTCAATGGCAGTGTGGTGATTTCCGTTGATTATTTCAAACGGTTTGTCGCCGGGCTGCGCACCCTTGTGGGAGGGCGCGTTACTTCTTATGAGACATTAATTGATCGGGCGCGTCGTGAAGCCATATTACGAATGAAGGAGGAAGCCAAAGCTTCCGGCGCAGACACAATACTTAATGTAAAGTATGAAATGTGCTCTATTTACAAGGGGGGAAACAACAGCATTGGTTCCATTGAAGCACTTGCCTATGGCACAGCTTTTTCACGCATAAAAACAACACCTGGGGAGCATTGACCCTGGATATTTCAAACCCTCAGCCCACTGAGGGCATTAATATAACCAAAACCCACCCTCTTAAAGAGTTTTTTCTTTTAAGCGGTGGAATACTATTTTTAATCGCGGTTGTTGTACTGGCTTTAAGCTCCCTTGCTGACACGTTAACCCAACATATTCCCTTTGAGGTCGAGCGCTCACTGGTACGTACAGTGAACATTAATACGCCCGCAGACGATACTGGTATCGTACCCGATTATCTGCAATCTCTAGCGGATGATTTAAGCCAACGGATGAACTTACCTGAAGACATGAAGGTCGTGGTATCCGTGATCAACAGTGACACGGTCAATGCCTTTGCCACATTGGGTGGTAACATCGTATTTTTTACCGGTCTGTTGGATATCATTCCCAATGAAAACACTCTGGCTATGGTCATGGCACATGAAATAGCTCATATCAAACTCCGCCACCCTTTAAGAGCCCTGGGACGCGGTGTGGTCGTCGGTGTTGCTGTCGCAACACTGGCTGGCATCACAGGCAATGACATTGTAGCGAAGCTGGTCGGTGATACCCATTTATTAACCGCTCTGAATTTTAGCCGGGATCAAGAAAATGCAGCAGATAAACTGGCTGTAGCCGCTTTGGTAAAACATTACGGTCATGCCAATGGATCAACACAATTATTCGAGCTGCTAAACCAGCAACAGGGAAAACCCAACGGAAAAATACCCGAATTTTTTACAACCCACCCGTTAAATCAAAACCGTATTACTACCGTACAACAATACGCTCTACAAAATAACTGGTTTACAACGGGTGACTTACATGAAATCCCCATTCCTGTGAGCGATGAGCTTAATCGATTGCGTGAAGAATTAATTGCGAATAAAAAATCAAATAAGTCAACGCTATAAAAAGTGCCCTCCATTGGGTTTTTCTCTTTTGGTCTGAATCTAAAAAAAGAAGCTGTTTTATCAACCCTCAAAAAATCAATTTATTTTGCGTTGTTTCTATTGCTACTAACAGTTAATAGTACAGCTAGGGCTCCTCTCTCCCTTACTACTCCAAGTATAAATATACCTACCACACAAGCCATTGATTTCATAACAAAACATAAAATAGTCTACAAAACTTCTCAACTTTTAATTTCACGCCAGCGCCAATATCACACTGCTATATAGGCCTTGTAGGCTCCGAAAAATTATTGCGGATATTTTTCTTAATGCTTTCTAATTCATTGCTATTTCTTTCAACCACTTTCGGCACCAACACTTAAATGTGCTATTACCTTGTAAATTTTATGCACTTCATTCTAAAAACAAGGCATCATAGTCAACTGGAGCCTGTCGGACTTAGGATGAATCTACTGCGAAAATGCTATTGTGGCCGGTTTTCGTTAAATAGGCCCAATATTCGCCATATAACCCGAAAATGGACTTAAAATTGGCTTTTTCTCACAACAATCACCTAAGTTCGACAGACTCTAAAATAAAAGGGCTTCCCTATTAAACTTTGAAAAATGTCTGTCACTGACGGGATGTCCCAATTTCTTAGATTCTGATTTAAAGCGTCGGCACGCAAAATAAATAAAGAATTTTATTTATGCAAAAAAAGGGGAACCTCCCCTGACTATCCGCCTCTATCAGTCCGAATCGCCTAATCAGGAAAGTAATGAATGTAAGGAGGAAAAAATGTACGAGTTAAGCGCACTGGAGCTGTTATTATTTTCGAGCCTATTTTTACTTGAGCGTGTAATGCCTGCCCGCCAGTTTCTCGTTCCAAAAACGTGGTTTAAACACTGGTGTGGGCTAATGGTCTTCGCAATCGCCTGGCTAAGTGGATTGTTGGCAATTTGGCCTTATGTCCCCTCGGTATGGGAACCTTTGTCGGATTTACCATTTTGGGGACAAGTAGTGGCAGCCTATTTGACCTATTCATTTGTGGCTTATTGGTATCACCGATTTCGTCATAGCAACCGTTTCCTATGGCGTTTTTTGCATTATATGCATCATGCACCAGCACATATGGACACGCGGGTGACGTTTTGGCGTCATCCTATTGAAATGGTTATTGATTCACTGGTGGTGTTGCTTGTTGGAAAGCTTCTAGGCGTTAGCGCAGAAATTATTTTCTGTGTTTTAATCATTGAATCCATGTTGGAAATTTTCCATCATTCCAATATTCACACACCTAAACGCTTACGATGGGTTGGCTATTTCATGCAGCTACCGGAGCAACACCTGATCCACCACCAGCGAGGATTACATCGCTGGAATTACGCAACGGTAACGCTATGGGACACTCTCTTTGGTACAGTACGAGTACCGGACGAGTGGAAGGAACAGGTGGGTCTTCCAGAATGGAACAGCACTCAAAAACTATTGCTATTTAAGTATTAAAGCAAGTAAAGCGTATTGAGCCCTCTGTCTGGGAAGGGATTCCCAATTAAGGCGCTATTTATTGTTGACAACGACACTATATTGCCACTATTGTTGCATCTTGGATAACAAGGAGGTACCTGCTAGTGAAAAACAATGTATCTGTCCTACAATTTTTTAGTAATGATGGTGGCCTACATTCTGTAGAGCAGCTCACTCAAGACTTGGAATCTGGCAAAAAAATCTCATTCCAGGAAACTATCGGCGTACTAACCAAAGCAGCGCAACTCATTCAAAGTCTACCCAAATATGATGTGGTTGGAATGGACGCCCTTGTTAACCGACTGAGACAGGATTTAACAAACATCCATGAGCGTAAAGATGGAATTGATTCCATCAACAAACTGTCAATGAAAATAAGTGTCAGTCGAACTCATTTAGCCAACTTTCGGGATGGTGGCATGGTCTGCATGAACATCATGAACAAGCTCGCAATTGCATTTAATGTCCGCTATTTGATTGAAAATTATAAAGATCAAGGGCCTACCATCAAATAAAGTGACAAATAACAACAGACCTTTATTTTTATTGCTCGAAAATAGCTCATTGTAACCAATGGGCCACCCAAGTGATTAGTGACTAAAAAAATTTCATCCCAGTTGCAACAATAGTGACAAGAGAATAAGTTAACAGAGCATAGAAAAGAAAATAGCTAATGCGAACAAAGATATACAGTTAGATATTCAATATAAAAGAAAGCGATAATATAAATATTTCTTTTTACATCCCAGAATTGAATTCACTTATCGACTCCGCAAAACAAATAGAAACACTCAAAAAAACAGCGTTTCAACACGACTTTCCGTTGAACTAACCACACCGGGATCGGACAACAGGAACTGGTGTCATTAAGGCATATTCAGAAGCCAGAAAAAGCGTTGAAACAGCTCCATGATTAATTTGTAAAATTATTTTAGCGTTATCAGCAAGGAGGTTGAAAAAAATGAAAGTGCTCATTGCCGAAGATGATCCCACTATTCGTATGCTTCACCAAAGGCAACTGACCAACTGGGGATACGATGTTGATCTTGCTGTTAATGGCAAAAAAGCTGTTGAGCGTGTACATCAAAGCAGAGAAAAAGGTGAAGCGAATTACGACCTTTGCCTGATGGACATCAATATGCCTGTAATGAGTGGCATCGAAGCCATTCGGGCTATCAGAAAAAACAACACCTACCTCCCTGTCATCGCCTATAGTGCAAACCAGGATAATAAAACACCTTGCCTGGAGGCAGGTGCTGATAAGTTTTTACTGAAACCTCACCCTGCTGCAGAATTGAAAAGAACGCTGGAAGAGTTTTCCGTGAAACAAATGATCCTTTATTTAGAGGGTAAAAACCTGTCTGTGCGTAAAGTTGGCCCTACCGACAAGGAAGAATTTATGGAATTGAGAATGTTGGATAAAAAAGGAATAACAAAATTTACAGTCGTTGATGTTTCTTTCCGTTTTTTTGCACATAAAAATGTACAAAACAAACTGCTTGATAATTTTGGTAGTGACAATTTTCGGTTTGCCGAAATAGTAGAGCGCACTAAAAACACAGCCTGATATGTGTTCAAGCATATCAGGGGTAACTAAAAAAACCTTGCTCTGAAGCTGTTTAACGCTCAGCGGGTGGCAATGACCTGCCCATTCGGTATGGGCTTATCATACGACCAAGTGTAATTCTGCAAAAAGAAATAACGCCCTTCTTTAAGTTTAATCAAAAAAACCTAGATTTTCCATCGATATAACCAGACCAGATAGCCTCCCACACTCACTACCGATACCACTCCAACCCCTATCTGCAAAGCAATTGCCGGGTACTGTACGTCATGCCAAAACAATAATGCTAGTCCGCAGACCAGCAAAACCGATCCAATCATTGTTTGCCCTGCCCGACTCATTGGTACCGCCCATTTATTTCCCAACGCAACACCTGCCGCCGCCGCAAGCCAACCGCCAAATGCCCCAGCAAGAATATCTAATGGCCAATGAGCGCCCACTGCGGCACGGGAAACGCCTGCCAGGACAGCAAGCAACAGAGCTGTGATGGCCAGTGCAGGATGCACGCCACGCAAACAGATAACCCCCGCAAGAGTGAAAGCGGTGGCGGTATGCCCAGAAGGGAAAGAATTGCGGCGTAATTCAACACCAATCACATTAACCATGTCGATACCCAATACAGCCAATGGCCGCGCCTCATCAATCAAGGGTTTGAGAATATGGACCCAGGCCGTCGCAAACAGGGCGGCGAGAAATAATGCCCAGACAATATCAGGGCGCTGGCGTGCAAACAGGCCTAGCAAACTGAAGGCAATGAGGGTGTCACCAAAAATTGTGGCATTCGCCCAGAATGTCGTGCCCGGCTCATTAAGCCCCCAGCGGTTTAATTGTAAAAAAAGACTTTGATTGGCATCAAATAAAATGATAACGGCAGCAATGAACACCGCACACAGCGGCACCAACCAAGTCCATGCTGACGACGGGTTTTTTGGTGCGAAGTTCGCATGCAGTGCTTTCATCAGGTCTTGGTAAAAATAACCGGTGCATTCAATGCTTGCTCATCCAGCCATACATGATTGCCCTGCAAACGCAGACGACCTTCGGCAAACCAACGGATAGCCATAGGATAAATCTGATGCTCATGCTTCAGTACGCGGGTCGCCAGGGTTTCCGGGGTATCATCTGGCTTGATGGATACAGGAGCCTGAATAATGACCGGGCCACCGTCCAACTCTGCGGTAACAAAGTGTACGCTGGCTCCGTGTTTTTCTACGGCACCTTCTTTGAATGCGGCCAGCACACGAGCGTGAGTGTTAAGCCCCTTGAATGCGGGTAACAGTGAGGGGTGAATGTTGAGCATGCCCCCGAGATAGTGCGTAACAAAATCATTGGAGAGCAGGCGCATGAAGCCCGCCAACACGACCAGCCGTGGCTCGAAGTTGTCAATGCAGCGTTTTAGTGCTTCGTCGAAGGCTTCGCGGCTGTCGAATGTTGTGTGATCGATGACTTCAGTGCGCAGTCCAGCGCGGTTGGCCCGCCGTAAACCCCTGATATCGGGGCGATTGCTAATAACAGCGCGAATGTCCACCGGCAGTTTATTCTCTGCGGTAGCGTCGATAATGGCTTGCAGATTGCTGCCACCACCGGAAATAAGGATGACAATGGGAAGCTTGGGGATGGGCATGGTATTTGTAGATTTTATGCAAAAAGTTATTTACTACAAAAGGCGCGAAGGAGCGTAAGGAAAAAAGAAAAACCGATACGTTGAACCTCTGCGAAACTTCGCACCCTTTGCGGTTATATTTATTTAGTTAACAAGCACCTGACTGCCATCACCTGCCGCAGTGTCAATCTGACCGATGACGCTGGCGCTTTCGCCCTGCTCGATAAGCAAGCGCAATGTTGGCTCCACATCAACCTCGGCCACACACAACACCATGCCAATGCCGCAGTTAAAAGTGCGGTACATTTCATCGTCGGTAACATTGCCGTTTTCCTGCAACCAGTCAAACACTGGCAGACGATGCCAACTGTTACTATCAATGATGGCACGGGTGCCCTCAGGCATGACACGCGGCAAATTTTCCAGCAAGCCGCCACCGGTAATATGAGCAAGAGCGTGTACGTCTACTTTTGTCAGCAAAGCCAACAAAGCGCTAACATAGATGCGCGTCGGCGTTAGCAGGGTTTCACCCAGCGACTTGCCGTGGAAATCTTCGGAAAGATTAGCACCACTGACTTCAATAATTTTACGGATCAGTGAGTAACCGTTGGAGTGCGGCCCACTGGCAGCGAGACCAATAAGCACATCACCAGCGGTAACTTTGCTGCCATCTATGATTTTAGACTTTTCCACCACACCGACGCAAAATCCGGCTAAATCATAATCATCACCTTCATACATACCGGGCATTTCAGCGGTTTCCCCACCCACCAATGCGCAACCAGCTTGTTGGCAGCCTTCACCAATACCGCTGATCACCGCTTCAGCCATGTCCAGAGACAGCTTACCGGTGGCATAATAATCCAGGAAATACAGTGGCTCAGCACCAGCAACAATAAGATCGTTGACACACATGGCAACAAGGTCGATGCCGATAGTGTCATGTTTGCCGATCTCCATCGCCAATTTGAGCTTGGTGCCAACACCATCCGTGCCGGAAACCAGTACGGGCTTTTCATAACGGTCGGTGGGAATTTCAAACAATGCGCCGAAGCCGCCGATGCTATCCAATACACCGGGACGGCGGGTCGCTTTGGCGATAGGTTTAATGCGCTCGATGAGCTGATTGCCGACATCAATGTCAACACCGGCGTCACGATAACTCAAGGGGGTGGAATTAGTATCGGAATTGCTCACAGGACACCTGTTCAGAACGTAATTTTGAGCGACGAATGTTATCACACCAGGCATCGGTTTTCAGAGCGCACGCCTTGTTTTCCGAAACTGTGTTATTGACTTGGCGAGGTGGCTCGCATAGCGTGCGCTTCATGTGGAACTCAAAGAGCTGTGTTGTTATGACAAAGGCAAAGATACATAACCTGGGTGTTGGGCTGCTGTTCGGGCTGTTGCTGGCATTGCCAATGGCTGGCATAGCAGCAGAAGTCAGCGGTTTGTACGAAGCTGAGGTGCAGGTTTTCAGTCAAAAGCGCAGTGAGCGGGCCTCCGCCATGGCGGAGGCCCTGGCGGAAGTATTAATCAAGGTCAGTGCCCGGCGCGAGGCTGCACAGCTGAAGGGTATCGCACAGTCAATACGCCGCCCGGCCAAATTTTTACAGCAATACCGGTATCATGCGCTATCGGAAGCCCAGCGCGAACAAGCTTTACAAGAGGCATCACTGAACGGCATAAGCGGAGCCGACCCGCAAATTGTGCGGTTTCGTTTCGACAAAGCCGCAGTCAACACAGTCCTGCGCGACAACGGCCTACCCATATGGGGCTCGACACGCCCGGCAACCCTGGCCTGGCTGGCAGTGCAAGACGGGGGCAGACGTTATTTACTGGATGCCGATGGGCAAGAACCCATGCGTGAGCTATTAACCCAGGAGGCCCAGCGGCGTGGCCTCGCCTTACTATTGCCGCTGATGGATTTGCAAGATCAACAAGCACTGTCATTTGCTGATGTCTGGGGGAATTTTCGTGAACCAATTTTACAGGCTTCATTACGTTATCGCACCGAATCAGTATTGATCGGTCGTATGTATCGCACCGCCAGTGATGAATGGCAAGCACAGTGGACACTACTGGAAGGTGGGCAAACACAATCATGGTCAGCGATGGGTGCATTGCCAGCAGAAGTAATAGACGAAGGTGTCTCCGGTGCCGTCAACGTGTTAGCGACACGTTATGCACCCGTGGCGGGAGAGCAAGCTGACTTGTTGCCCGTGACAATTATTAATGTGCGTACCTTGCATGATTATGCGCGAGTCAGCCGTTATCTGAAATCCCTGCAACAAGTGGAGCATGTACAAGTGTCACAAGTGGATGCCGATCAGGTGACTTTCGAGCTGGACGTGGAAGGTGGTTCTGAGGCCATTGCCCAAACCATTTCCCTGGGACACATATTGAAACGCTATCAGCCTTCCATAACAATGAACGGGGAGCCCATTAGCTGGGCACAGAGGAATACACAAACCTATCAACTGCTTCCGTAAAGAAACAGGTACACAGCTGACGCCATGCAACTGAACCAATTACCCAACGCTATCAGTATCATCCGCATGTTTCTGGTGGTGCCTGTCGTATGGAGTTTATTGCAACTGGAATTCGGTGCGGCACTGGTGTGGTTTGCCGTGGCGGGTATCTCTGACGGACTGGACGGGTTCCTTGCCAAACATTATGGCTGGCAAAGTCGTCTAGGATCCATCCTTGATCCGCTGGCCGATAAACTACTCCTGGTGTGTTCCTTTATAACCCTGACCTGGCTAGAACTGATTCCGCTATGGTTACTGCTCGCCGTGTTGATACGGGATTTATTGATTGTTATCGGCGGAGTAGTGTTTCATTACACCCTGGGCCGTTTTGACATGCAGCCGTCGCGCATCAGCAAACTGAACACCGTTATACAGATTATTTTTGTACTGGCCGTGGTATTTTATCATGGCGATTTTGCCTTCACACCCTGGCTTATTGAAGTGCTGGTCTATATCGTGCTTACCACCACCGTGCTGAGCGGGCTGGATTATATTCTGGTGTGGGGAAAACGGGCCTACAACATCCTACAGAAAAAAACCTGAACAGAGCTTTTAACATGTTAAATGATTCACAAAAATGGTTACTACTCGCCGTTATGTTGGCGACAGGCTTTTTGATTTACCTGCTGGCCCCGGTACTCACACCTTTTTTAGTCGCAGCATTGCTGGCCTATCTGGCTGACCCGCTGGTGGATCGCATGGAAGCCAAAGGCCTGCCACGCACAGCAGCGGTAGTGGTGATATTTGTCCTGTTGTTATCGGTATTGGCGGGAATGATATTGCTGCTGATACCTGCATTACAACAACAACTGGTTTCCCTCGCCAACGCCTTACCGACATACATCGACTGGCTGCAAACCCACCTGGCACCGTGGCTACAACAAACCTTTGGCATAGATGCCACGATGCTCAACTGGTCAATGCTCAAATCCACCGCACAGGAAAACTGGCTGCAAGTGGGCGGTGCGGCAGGCGGCATTATGTCGTGGGTATCATCATCCGGCATGGCGATGCTGGCCATGC
>Ga0256839_1002738_pt1 | contig 19208 bp, 32 predicted proteins | sample 354166metaG_FD_185968 | JGI IMG/M metagenome (GOLD analysis project Ga0256839, IMG submission 185968) | Hydrothermal vent microbial communities from Mid Atlantic Ridge, Atlantic Ocean - 354-166 | ecosystem: Environmental > Aquatic > Marine > Hydrothermal vents | place: Atlantic Ocean: Mid... | reverse complement strand
CTTACGTCGTGATGGTTGCGATCAGTCCTGAAGAGGCAAACAACAAACTGAGACCTGCGCCTGGTAATGCAGCAGAGGTTGCCAGTTCTGTGAATGCGGTATGGGAGATGGACGGTACGCCTGTGGATGTGATGTGCAATGACGGGGTGCGGTATCAGCTTTCGGCTGCGATCGATGTGTTTTCAAGAAGGGTCATCGTGGTGGTGACACCTACTGCGAATGCTTCTGCACTTGCGAAGGTGTTTAAGAAAGGCATACAGAAACTTGGCGTGCCCTACGCCGTGCTGCTTGACAACGGTAAGGAGTACAAGAGTAAGACCTTTGAATACACCTGTGCAAGACTGAGGATAGAGCAGCGTTTTACCATGCCGTACTCCGGGTGGCAAAAGCCACACATAGAACGCTTTTTTGGTACCTTGACGCGTGACTTGTTTGAAGAGTTGCCCGGTTACATCGGTCATGATGTGGCAGACAGAGGGAAACTCCAGTCTCAAGATACATACCAAGGGAAGATAGAAGCACGAGAGCGTGCCAAAGTACTCATGAAGAGTGGGAATGCGGCCGCTAAGAAGCTGGCAAAAAGCCAAAAAGAGATGGACACGTACTTACCTACTACTTTAAGCAGGGAAGAGCTTGAAGCATACATAGATACTTGGGTTGTGCGCTATGAAAATAAGAAGCACAGGGGCATACACCAAACACCGTTGGAAAAATGGAATGAGTGTGCCATACCGACCAGAAAGATCTCTGACAGTCGTGTACTTGATGTGCTTGTGGGCTTGAGTGAAAAGAAGAAGATCACCAAGAAGGGCATTACATGGAAGGGGATGTCGTACTGGCACGATACTTTTTATGACATGGTGAGCCAAAGTGTGTGGATGCTGAGCGATGATGACCTGGGGTACCTGTATATTTATGATCTTGATATGAAGTTTTTATGTCGTGCTGAGAATGCTGAGAGTGTTGGGAAGAGCAGGGCTTCGTACCTGGCTTCGCGGTACTTTGACAAAAAAACCAAAAAGCTCATACGTGAACTTCAGGAACTTCGACGTGAAAACCCTGAGCGTTACAAGGTGATGCTTGAAGAGACGGATGCTTTAGAGAGTGAAGCAGATGTGCAGGTGGGGCTTGAGTTTAAAAGTGAAGCCATGGCAGGCATACGTGAAGCGATGGCAGAGGAGAGTCCTCATACTGTTTTGGAACAGGAAGCGTTGAAAGATGTGGACGTGGAAACGCCTGTCCTTAACGGACGTCCTGTGTTTGCCTCCATCAAAGAGCGTTTTGACTGGGTACTGGAGAGTGGTGCAGTGGATGAGAAGACGCAAAGACTGGCTGAGAAGCATGAAGGGCTTTGGAAAATGGCTGTTGAAGCGTGGGAAGAGAGAAAAGCGGGGTAAAGGTTTGATAGAGGGTTGTGGACAAAGGTGGGTAAACCCACCCTACAGCCTTTGTTCAAGTCTTTTGCGGAGACTTAATAAACATCGAAAAAGGATTTAGGATGAGTAAACGAGGTTTTGTTCAAACACGCAATTATACTGCAATGTTTGAGCTGATGTCAACACTGGATGACATGGCGGGTAATTTGGAGCGTATTGCGTTGGGGTACGGTAATCCGGGTGTGGGTAAGACCACTGCACTGGAGCGGATAGCCAAAGAGTTTGACGGTGTGCTGGTCAGGGTGTTGGAGTCCTGGACGCCTGCTTCTGCTATGACGGCGGTGGCAGATGCTTTGGGTGTGCATACCAAAGGCAGTACGGCTGAAGTGGTGCAGCGCATCATAGAGTCGCTCATAGAGAACCCGCGTCCGATCATCGTCGATGAGATAGACCGGGCTTTGGTAGGCGGAAAGATAGGCATTTTGGAGAGCTTTAGAGACTTGCATGATGAAGCACAGGTGCCTCTTCTTTTGGTTGGTATGGGGCAGTGTGATGCCAGACTGCAAAGACATAAGCACTTTTACAGCCGCATTGTCAAGAAGACGTACTTTACAGATACGCACAAAGATGACATAGAGCAGTTCATTAACCTGTGTGGTGTGGGTGACGGTGAGAAGTTTGAAGCTATTGTGATTAAGGAGGATTTGAGAGCGTACATGAAAACTAAGTTTAAAAGCATTAGAGAGATCAAGGTGATACTGAAGCTTTTGGAGCTTTGGTGTGAGACAAATGATGTGTATGAGGTAGATATGAAGACGTACAAACTAGCAGCCATAGAAAAGAAAAAAAATGACAGCGTTTAAAAGTATGAAGCGGCGGAAAAATGACCGCCAGTACATTTGGGAGTATATGCGGCGTAACCGCATCTTTAAAATAGAGGCACTCATGACTGTTGTCGATGGCATGAGCATTGCCATGATGAGGGAGTTCTTTTTGCAGTTGGAACATGCGGGGTTTGTGCGGGTACGCATACCCCAGGGCAAAAAAACAAAACCCAAGAGGTTTGTCGATCGCAGTTACGGTCTGGTCAAGAACACAGGCGCATTGTGTCCGGTGTGGGTACCCAAACAAAAAAGGATGTATGACCGCAATACCCAAGAGATGCAGGTGAGAGACCCGGTGTATGTGCCCAAAGAGAGTAAGAAGATAGAGCATAGACCCGTGGATGCTTTGGACTATGACAGGGGTCGCATTGTGCAGATACTGGAGACTGTAGAGGATGTAATATCTTTTGAAGATCTTCAGTCTCGAAGTGGTGTCCCTTATGGTGCATTTATGACCGTCGTGTCAGATATGAAAGAGAAAGGTGAAGTACTCATGAGAGGTACTTGGGTGACACCTGTAGAAAGGAGTATGACGTGAAAGTAGTTGGATGGAGAAAAGGAAAGGTGCTCTTTTTCAAGACGGACTGTGCCTTAAAACTCATGCAGTTTGCGGGACGTATGGAGAGGGTGCAGTATGTCGGTTGAGCAGGAGGAGAGTGTAGGGTTTTATTTGTTTTTGAGATACCCCAACAGTGAGTTGTTGACAGAGGATGCGGCAGCCAAAGAGTTGCTTGTATGTACCAGTACAGTGAAACAATATATAAAAAGCGGTGAGCTTGCTTCTTTGAGTGTTGAAGATTTGGCGGCTTTTATAGTGAAAAAATATTAAAGGACAGAGATGGAAACAGTAAGTTATATAAAGGCGGCACAGCAGTTGGGTGTGTCTGTCGAAGCGATACACAAGATGATAAAAGCGAAGCAACTCAAAGAGGTTTCAGAAGGCAGGGTGTCCAAGGATGCCGTGTATGCGTTGAGCGGGCTTAGTCCAAACGGAAAGCAGACAAAAAAACAAGGTGCAGGCCGAAAACCAAACGTGATGAGTTTGGAAGGTGCTGCTGCATATCTGGGCATAGACCCGGTAGAGCTTCAGCAACTTGTAGATGGGGATGAGATCGACGCAGCGGAAGGACCCGGCGGTCTCATGGGTGTCAAAGAGGCTATGGTGAAGATGTATAAAAAGAAACTCGACGGCAGAGAAGAGAAAACGCTCAACGGTGCTAAGATGCGCACTGCCAAAGCACAACCTCTACCCGAGGCAAAAACTGTCGGAAAGGAGACAAAAGAAGAAGAACCAAAAAAAGCAACACCCAAAAAAGAAGAAGTCAAAAAAGAAGATGAGGGGAAGCATGACTTTAATTTAGCAGAGGTGATGAAAACGCTTTTCCCCGGGGTGCAGCTTCTGGCCAACGAAATCAGAGAAGCAGGGCTTAGAGAACGTGCGTCTACGGAAGCCAAGTACAGCAAAGAGGATATGAAAGAGGTGGCAGAATTTGCCTACATGAAAGGTAAGCTGGCGGTGTATGAGAGTATGGGTGAATTTAAACGAAAGGAAAGAGCGTAATGGAAGAGATGTGGACAAACAAAAAGGGTGAAAAGATACATGAAGATATGGTGCCTTTGGAAGAGAAGCTAAAAAGTGAGCTGGTCGTTGGTTTGGTGGCTGAGGCAGTCGACGGTGTGGGTATGCTGCGCAACTTCAAAAGCAATGTGGTAGGGCAAATAGACGACTATATGTCTATGATGCGTGAGAAGTATGGCTTAGACCCCATGAAGGGGTCTGCTAAAGGCAATGTGACACTGCAAACCTTTGATGGGCTTAAAAAGGTGCAGGTACAGGTTGCTACCCACATAGATTTTGACGAAAAACTTACTTTGGCAAAAGAGAAGCTTGATGAGTACTTTACGTTAAAGACGGAGGGCGCAGACCCTGAGATAAAGACCCTCATTACCAAGGTGTTTGATGTGGACAAAAAAGGGAATGTCAATGCTAAGCAGATCTTGAGTTTAAAGTCTTACAAGATCGAGCATAAAAAGTGGTTGGAGGCTATGGCGATCATCGATGATGCCATTGAGATCGTGGGTACGAAGTCTTATATACGTTTTTATGAGCGCGCAGCGGTGGATGCTGCGTGGGAAAATATTTCCCTTGACTTTGCGGCGTTGTAGGAGGGTGACATGGATGATTTAAAACAAAAAGTGATTGATGCGATCATAGAGCGAGAAGGTGGCTATGTGGACGACCCTCAGGACAGCGGTGGACGTACAAAGTTTGGCATTACACAAAGGGTGGCACGGGCACATGGGTACAAGAAAGAGATGCGCCACTTCCCGCGTGCCATGGCTGAAGAGATCTATGCGAAAAAATATTGGGATTCGCTGTGTCTGGACAGCGTAGTGGTGTTTTCTGAATCGGTTGCAGAGGAGTTGGCAGACACGGCTGTGAACATGGGCGTAGGCAGAGCAGCGCGCTTTTTACAGCGTTCGCTCAATGTGCTCAATGACCGTGAACGCCGCTATGCAGATGTGCGTGTCGATGGGCAAATAGGTCCTAAGACCATGGCTGCGCTGCGTGCCTACTTTTTACAAAGAGGCACAGAGGGCGAGGCGGTACTTTACACAATGCTCAATGCCCTGCAGGGCGCATTTTATGTCACTTTGGCGGAGCGTAGAGAAAAAGACCAACGCTTTGTCTGGGGCTGGTACAAAAACCGTGTAAGGATGGGCGCATGAGACATCCACTTTTGAACCCTGAGAGTGCAGGACATTATGACAGTGGCGAAAAGACAGCCATAGAAGAACTTGAAGAGACAGCTACAGTGGCAGAACAAATAGGTTGGTGCAAAGGGAACATCTTTAAATACAGATACCGACACGATCTGAAAGGCGAAGCGATAAAAGACTTAAAGAAGTTGGAAACGTATGAGAAGTACTTGCACCTACTGTACTCTATGGGTAGAGCGGCCGTCTATATGCGCGTGGCAGATGCTTTTAAAAAGTATGGTGTGGAGGTGGAGTATTTTTAAGTTCATAGAGCTTCTGTTTTGGTGGGTCAACCCGCCCTACGGAGGTTCTGTTGAGTTTAAATAAGGAGGAGGAAGTGTGGCAATAGCAGATAAGGTATGTGCGGAACATGATGAGCGCATAGGAGGGGCTACGGTTCTTGAGAGCAGTAAACTAAAAGAGGCGGATGCCATACGAAAGCTTAGTAAAGCTTTGGGGGCTAAGTTCTTGCACTTTTATGTGTATGGCGCTGTGGAGGGTGAGGCGTTGGTGATGTATTTGTCTCATCCTGCCATGGTACAGGAGTTTAAAGGACAAAAGGAAGTTATATTGGAGGAGATGCGAGTCATTTATGCCAAAGAGAAGCTTAAAGGCATGGTGACTTTTAGAGATGTGCGTGTGGCTTTGAAACCTAAGCCTGCACCTGTCAAAGAAAGCAAGGAGGCATACAGGGACAAAGCGAGCGGAAACTTTGACATACGCTGTGAGGATGCACAGCTTAAGAAGATATTTGAAAAGATACAACAAACCATAAGGGAGGGGCACGATGGAAACAGAGCAGACGGCATCTAGGTTTGACTGGGCAAAGGGCAAGGTGCTTACTCCCGCAGACTTTGAGATAGCAGACAAGATCGCGTACATAGAGGGGTTTATTTTCTCAGGGGCGGTGACGCTCATTTATTCGCCTCCAAAGATGGGGAAAACGTGGCTTGGCTATGGCATTAGCAAACGTATTGCCTCTCATGAAGAGATAAGTGAGGTGCATTACCTGGACATGGACAACAGCGTCTCTACACTCAAGGAAAGAAATGTGCATGAGTCGCTACTGGGCAATGCAAAAATACACTACCACACAAGAGGCACCATAGGCTGTGAGCCTTTGGAACAGCTTGAAGCCATCGCTTTGAGTGCGACACGTGATGCCTACCTGGGTGTGCTGTTCTTTCTTGATACGACCAAAGACTTTGTAGATACGGCGAATGCTTCTCAGGCTAAACTGTTCATGAAGCACTGTACACGTTTGCGTGATGCAGGGGGTACGGTGATCATACTGCATCACTCGACCAAAAACAAAAAGCAGATCTCTGGAGACCATGTGTTTACCAACACGCCTGACAATGTGTATGAGATGAAACAGACAGGAAAGATGGGCAATGTCATTAACTATCAGCTCAAAGTTACCCATGCGCGAGGACTGGTGGCAGACTGCAGGTGGTCGGTAGACACGCAGACGCTGGAGTTGATGGCGTATGATGCTGTGGCTTCGGGGCTTAGCGAAAAAGACAAACAACTTGCCATGCTTGCCATTGGCGTGCTGGAGAACAACCCTGAGGGTGTCAGCAGGTCTGCACTCATCAGAGGGATGGGCTTTAAGGTCACGTCAGACAGAACAGGTGTGCGCATTGTTGAGGAGTTGACAGGGAAGTACTGGACAAAAGAAGAGAAGAGCCATAATGCGCACCTCTACCATCTCATGAAAAAGGAGACGCCGTGACCGCCAAACAGAAAAGCTACAAAAAGTCACTCATACAGCAAGTGCATCTGTCAGCAAAGTACCAGGCGTATTACAAAGAGAACAAAGAAGACTACAGGGCTAAACTTGAGGAGCATTTTTCAGAGAGAAGTTCTAAAGATCTGAACATAGCACAGTTGCTTGTGCTGCTGAAGTGGCTTAACTATGACCTCCCCGATATGCCTGTCATAAAAGACCGTTCAAAAGAGGCTACAGAGGCACAAATAAGCCTCATACACAGCTTGTGGGAAGCGTATGCCAAAGACACAAGCCAAAGTGCTTTACGGGCATTTATAGCAAAGATCACCAAGAACACGTACCTGCACATTGACCGTCTTAGCAAGGCAGATGCCACCAAGTGCATACTGGCACTCAAAAACACGCTAAAGGAGTTGTGAATGGTTTGTCCCAGATGTGCGAAGAACACCAAGGTTGCAAGGTCTGAGAAGCAGGGCGGCATTGTGGTGCGGTACCGCTACTGTCCTGCCTGCGGTTTTACTGTGCCTACCAAAGAGGTACCTATATTTCATTTGTTTACAAAGGAGGAGATAAAAGAGTATGAAGAATACACTAATGACGAGCTTACTGAAAGCCAAAAGTGATGCCAACAAAGAGGTAGAGGCGTTGATAGAGGAGTACCTCTCTACGGTAAAGAGAAAAAACAAAGCAGAGACGGAGGCTTTTGTTTCTGACTTGCTGGTCTATGTGATGCAAAACGTTGAGAGCATAGACAAAGAAGTACTTCTTGACATCGTGAGTGCAAAGGTGAAGAGTCTAGGCTACACGCTTGACACTGCCATACTTGAAACACTACATGAAAAGAGTGCTGCGGCCGTGGCTTCTTCTGTGGGTGCCACGTTTACTTTTGACAAGACCGATGCACAGGTGCTTGACTCCATGCAAAGGGCTTTGACCTGGATGAAAGAAGATGGTGCTGCCAACACTCAAGACAAGCTTAAAACCATCATAGGTCAGGCGATGGAAGGTGAGATCAACATGTCTGATCTGGGTGAGACACTTAGAGAGGGTTTTGAGGGTGTGGTCGATGAGAGTGCACGGTACTTCGAGGGTGTAAGTGACCATGTCATACGTCAAAGCCAGTCTGTGACACGTGCGTATCAGTTTGAGAAGGCAGGGATTAAAGAGGTTAAAGTAGTCGCGGTCATAGACAACAGAACCTCTATCATCTGTAAAAGTTTACACGGCAGGATCATTTCGGTTAAAAAGGCGGTAGGTCAGGCAGATGCCATCACCGAAGCACAAAGCATAGAAGAGAAGAAGAGCGCTTCAAGATGGCAGACACAACCCATATTTGGCACACTGGGTAAAGATGTGGCTTTACCGCCGTATCATTTTAGATGTAGAACTATTGTGGTAGCATATTTTCCACAAAGTGTTGAAGTTGACGGCAAGAACGTGAACGGGTCTCTTTTGCCGGGTGAGACTTATAAGGGAAAAGAGGTGTTGTTTTCTCATGTAGATAGCTTAGGGTATGAGCGTATTGTGACAGAGGGGACTATCAATCACGAGAGTGACTCAGTCAAGCCTCCGCTTAGAAAAATAAAAGCGGCATTGGAAGACATAGCAGATATATCTACGCATGTAGACCCAAAGAGTGGGCAGGAACGTATACAGACATACAGTAAGGTCGTAGGAAGCAAGACGGGCATGTATATCTCTTACTATCCTGATGGAGAAGTGGTCACTGCATTTCGCAGGGATAGAGACTACTTTACGGAGCGTGTATTTAACGGTCACGAAGTGATACAAAAAAGTAAGGAGGATATGAATGAGTAATTTTAAAATATATATAGGTGTATCAACAACCATCGTCAGAGAAGATATGCCAAACTATGGCACTTTTGCACCTGCCAACGAGGGATGTACTTATCTGCCTACTACAGGCAAGTATAAGAACATTGTAGAAGGGGAAACTGAAGATAAAACAGGAGAGATTGTTTACTTGTTTATAGGTCTTCAGTGGGATGCAGAAATGATACTGCAAGACGTGAAAGATGATGAGCTCTTCCACGCCGAGCATCACTTCAAGGTACAGCATAAAGGAGAGGTCATAAAAGAGTTTGACGGTATGTTGTTGGATGCGCTTCTCTATATAGCAAATGATGGTGAAGCACATGTATGATGATGTGATACAAGACTTACTCCTGACAGCAGGACTAGCCGTGCAGTCAGAGACAGAACACACTGCACCATACAGAGTGGGTCGTCTCCGAGGTGACATTACTGTGAGTATGGGGCTTGATAAAAAGAGTGTTAGTATTGGGAATACAGGACTTATAGACTATGCGGTGTATGTGTACTATGGAACGATGGATTATGCTACGGGCCCAGTACCTCCAAAGCCTTATAAGAAAGTAGCAGGTAGAAAAAAAGGAATACGACCAAATTATTATTTGGACAATGCACTTGAAAGGCTTGTGTCCAGTGGCAGATTGGAACGTATATTGGGCAAACATGCGGACAATTTTTCTGAGGCGGTGTTTGATGATATTATTCGGAATTTAACGCAGATAAGGGTAAAATAAAGGGATTAAAATGAAAAACACTATTCAAAATAACTGGTTCATAGCTGTGGCTTCGCTTGCTGTGTATATGGTCGGCTTTCAGCACAATGAGGGGCTACAAAACATTGGAAGTTTTGTTTTGTGGGCTTTAGGGGTCTTGGTGTTAGCAGCTTCTGTGTGGGCACCTAGTGAAGCGTTGCAAAAGCAAACGGTACTCAAGAAGTTGTTGTGGCTAGTGGTTATCTTAGCCATGGCATACAAAGGGATGTTTCTACTCTCAGCGATATACATGACAGCACAGCTCACGTTGTTTGCAAGACGTAAACAATTAACGGTAAAATAAAGGGATTAAAATGCAAAGGAATCACATGATAGAGAAGCGATGCAAGATAGACTTGAGAGATGCAACATTTATAAGTGTTGAGTGTAAACGCTGCAAGGGTGAGACTAACATACCCATGCAGACACATAAAAACATAGAGTTGTGTGGCATATGTGGTGTACACTTTGGACAGCAAACAGTAGACTACATAAGAAACCTCAAAAGAACCACTATGCTAGAAGACAATGAAGATGTCAAAGTTTCGTTGGTGAGTGTGGAGGTGGAGTCATGAGCAAAGAAGACTACGAAACAAAAGGACGATACTTAGAGGCTGTAGAGCAGTTTAAAGATGCTCAAAAACAAAGAGATGAGAAGGTGCGTCAGATGCAAAGGGTACTGTCTCCCATCACCAACATAATGGGTGCTACCTACGGGATAGACGGCACATTTGCCCACCTATCCAAAGAAGCTATAGAGCTTGATGCTCAGATGAGAGAATGGGCGTGTAAAGCCAACATAGAAGCCGAAACTTTGGGCAAACACCCCATAGAAATAAGAGAGAGCCTATGAGCGAAAAACAAAACATCGTAAAAGAGACAGCCAAAGAGCTGGGGATGACGCAGAAGGAGTTGGCGGAGGCTATTGGTGCAGCTGAAGCCACAGTAAGAAACTGGAGTTCAGGAAAAGAGATACCCCTATGGGCTAGTAAGTCCATGGAGCTACTAAGAGAAAACAATAAAAACAAAGAGGTAATAGATACACTTAAAAAACTAAAAAAACTTATCTCCTAGAGATACACAACACTACAAAACCTATCTAAAAGATAGAAATATACTTGACAAATATATCTTATGGTGATATAATTCGGTTATGTTTTATCTGTAAGATAGGTTTTTCTAACACAATTTATCCCAAATAAAACCTTAGCGTTATGAATATTTCATAGAGCCTACAATAGTGTAGGTTCTTCAAATATTTAACGAAGTACTCTCGACGGAGGTACTTTAATTTGTGTGCACACATGACAGACTTTAAAAAAGGAAAGTTATGAATCAAATTATAGAAATTAACAATCAAGATGTGACCTTTGAACAAAATGAAAATGGTATTGCTTTTACAGACTCTTTGACATTAGCTAAAGTGTTTGGAAAAGAACACAGAAATGTAACACGAGATATAGAAAACTTACCTAAAGATGAATTCTCACTGCTCAATTTTGAGCAGTCAAAGTATCAAAATGAACGTGGAAAGTACTACAAAATGTACAAACTGAGTAAAAAAGGATTGATGCTCATAGCTATGGGTCTTACTGGTGAAAAAGCTCACCAATGGAAAACACAATACATTGAAGCTTTTGAAGCATTGGAAAAACACTATCATGATTACAAAGAGCCTGTGATGTTAAACCCTACAGCACCACATACGCTAAGACTCAAAAAACAGCCCATGGGTACCTACACGGCACAAAGTAGAGAGCTTATAAAAGACCTTGACCTTGCTTTTAATATGGGTTATGCCTATACACACAACATTAGACCACTGATAGCCAATCTTGTAAAGAAAGAGCTTCTGAGTGAACCACTGACCAATGCAGAGCATTATTCATCGGCGTACTACTTAACAGCAGACCAAGCAAGAGCAGTAGTGCATCACTCTTTATGTAAAACCAAAGATGAAGCACTGGCACACCTCTACTACATCTTCAAGGCAGAAGATGAAGCTGAGGAAGCGAATCTACTTGACTTTATAGAAGAGGAGGTGTAATATGAACGAGTATGAGTATAAGCAACTTGTAAAAGTTTTGTTAGACCAACGTGAGCTGGATGAGGATTACACTAACGCACTAGAAGTGGAGCGTGATGACCTACTAACGCTTGTAGAGCCACTCCAAGAGAAGTATGAGCGGTTATTGGAGGAGCACAAACAACTCCAGAAGGTCAGACATTCTATAGATACAGAATGCAATGACCTGATGGAAGAGCTTGCCGAATATAAAGAGATGGTCAAAAACAGCAAAGAGACACTTATGGAGTTGCTTAAAGAAAAAGACACGCTAAAACAAGAGCTAAGGCTCAAAGATGCAAGCTAAAGACCAAAGGCAGAAAACTCTGCCCGTGGTCACTAAGCGTGTGTGTATGATAGAAAACAGACGAAAGATCGCTGTTAGCGTTGCCTTGTGTTTAGAAGCATACCGCTACGACATACTACACTTACACAACAAACATTAAACTTCTGGGAGGAAGAAACATGACAACAACACAACAAGACATTATACACAGTGTAACTAAACAACTCGAATTTATGGGCGGTATGCTTTTAGCATGGGACCTGGACGCCATAGAGTTTGGTGCTACGGAAAGAGACGGTGTCTTCTACATGCTGGAGTGCCTCAGAAAAGAGCTAAACAGTGTCGCAACAGTCAAATAGCGTTTTACGTGTTTCACTGTTTCATACCTCTTTAAGCTCCGTGTTTTAGGGCTTTGCAGTGAAACATGTGTTTGTTTCACTGTCTGTGTTTTTTGGTGGGATGCTCCCACCCTACACAAAAAGCGTGTTATATTTGCACTAAGAATGAGAACGATTTAAGATTAGAGTGTTATACTTTTGGTGTAGGAGTTGATTACTTCTTACAAGGAGAACACTTGTCGGGTGACATAAAGCTCCTTTAGCCCCTGTAACTCTTTTTGGGTTGCAGGGGTTTTTTTTTGGTCTATTTTTACCTAACGGTAATAGAGATGGTTGGGTATGGGGATAGGAACTTCAAAGGAGACAAGATGTCACCCGACATAAATACCATCGCTTATTTGGTTATTGCTTTAGCGTACATCGCTCTAGCTTTATCGCACTAAGCACCCGTTAAGCAAGACTCATCACCTTGCTTGGCACCTACCGTATACACAACCCCCTCCCACCTCTTCTTTGTTTTCTTACGATGGCTTCTATGTGACTGGCCGCTAACGCCAACGCCCAGAACCTGTCGGCGTGTCCGTGTTCGTTTTGTTTGGAGTCATAGAGAAACCCTCTGGCACCGGCTTTACGTTTGATGCTGTGAATGTCTGCTATGAGCAGAGGGTCGTTGGGTATGCGTATGGTCTTGTCTTCAAAGATCTTTTTGAGGTTTAGCACCATAGACTCTTTTTGGCTTGCGGTGAAGTGTACGCCTTTTGCGCGTTGCTTGTACTGTTTGACCATGGTTTCTGCCAAGTCCATACCTATGCCGGTTCTGTCCAGTCTTATCTGTGCCAGAGGGTAGGTGTTCATGAAGTTTTTCAGGGTAAAGCGCTGTTCGTCAAAAGGGGTCTTTGCGTAGATCTCCATAGTACAGAGGTCGTAAATGTTTGTCTCTTGCAGTACGAGTGCTGCCAGTGCCGAACGGTGGGCGGTTCTTCCTATGTCGTAGCCGGCAAAGAGTGTCTTTTTGGAACTTGGAGAGAAGTAGCTTAAGGTGTCATCTACACAGGCTTTGATGAGGGCTATGCTAAAGAGTGAGGCTTCGTCATCGACAAACTGACATTCGTAGGCTGAAGCCCAGGTGTCTGCATCGAAAAGATCACGCATGGTTTCCAGGTCAAAGACCAGACCGTCTTCTGTGGCTCTGTAGATGTCTATGCGGAAACGTGTGAACATGTGGTATTTGAGCGTGTCTGTGATGATCTGATGGAATAGGCTTGGCTCTTCAAAAGGGGTTGACATGAGTGTAAGTCTTCCTTTGACCGCACCGATACTTGGCACAAAAGCCAACCAGATCTTTTTAGGGTTCTGGTACCAGGCAAACTCATCCATCCAGATGTCACCGGTGAAGCCCTGGACGGTTCTAAAGTTGTTTGCCATGGCTTTAATGATGGCACCGTTGCTGAGGCGTTTTTCGTTGTCTTTGTTTACGGCAAACACTATGTCCATCTTCTCTGCCCAGTACTCGACATAGCGCATGAGAATGAGTGCCTGCTCTTCTGAAGCAGATAGGAAGAGTTGATTGCGTCCTGCCACTGCTGCAATGAGTGCGTCAGCTGCTGCGATAAATGAGAACCCTATCTGTCGTGACTTGATGACGGCTCTAAACTGATCGTCACAGCGTATGAACTCTTGCTGATACAAATAAAGAGCGCCATAGTCGCCGTTGAGTAATTTGCGTTTAAACTCTGAGGCTTCTTTGTGAGAGGTGATGTCTGTAATGACAGGTTTCACCTTGAGGGCTACTTGTTCTTTTTTGTCCTGGGTACGTTCGAGTCTTGAGAGTGAAGCCGAGAGCATGGCTATCTTGCGCGAGACGGCTTCTGTGGCTTTTCTTTTACTGAGTATAGAGAGCTGTTTCTTGATGTTCTCTATGGTCTCTTGTGCATGGGTGCCTTCTTTTTTTCGTTTGCGCATCCAGGCATAGACGGTACCGCGATTGACACCTTCTTCTTTTGCCACTTCTTCTACAGGTATGCCTGCATCTACAAGCAGGAGTATGCGTTGCTTCTTTTCCTTTTTAATTGCCATTGGACCATCCCATAACATTTTTGGCTTCTTGTGCGGTGAGTATGCCTGCTTGTACCAGACCTGTGACCACATCTGCATCATCTTTAAAGGCTGTGGCGTCGAACTCTTTAAGCTTTAGCGTTATGCCGTGTTGGGCGAAAAAGGCTTCTACAAGTGCCATTTTTGGCTTGATGGTGATCTGGTTGAACATGTGCAGCTGTGAAGTGAGTTCTCCGCCTCCACCCAAGCTTGAAGCCTCGACTATGCCTACAAGTCGCGGTGGTACACCATGGGCGGCGATGATCTCGTCGCGGCCTACTTTTTTGAGTTTCTCATGAGACATGTCTTCTACTTTTCCCAACTCTTTTATTTCGATGTCGGGTTTGTTCTCTCCGTTGCCTTCACCTGTGGTCAGTATGAGGGTTTTGTGTGCGTTTTTGTAGCCTCTTAAGTCTTTGCGCATAAAGTCGCCAATGGCGGCGATCTGTTCATCGGTGGGGTCGGAGTCTTTGAACATAATGGCAAGTTCGGGTTTTGCCCCGTTGTCAAAGAAGACATCGTTGTACTGGTCGGCTTTATGCAGGGTGATGATCTGGGGGATGACTTCAATGTAGTCGGGTTCCCCATAATAGTCTGACAAAATGGAGTCATACATAAATTGTGCCCCTTCCATAGGGATGTCTTCTGTGCCTACACGTTGAAAAATGTTGTGTTGGGTGTCTACCCTCGCGGTGTAGGTACTGAGGTTGTAGAGGTAGAAGCTTTCTCCTACGGCAGTGGATTTTTCAAAAAAGGCAGAGCCAAAGGTCTCTGCATTGAGCATGAACTTGTAGAGAAACTTTTGTGGGCTTGTGTTTTCGGGCAAAAAGTCTTCAAGGTTGCCGGACTCTATTTGTGAGAGAAGGAGGGCTTTGAGTTTTAATGCGCGTTTATGATAGACATTAAAGGCATAGAAGCCACGCAGTGCATCGAAGTTCAAGTAGGGTTCTACAATGCCGTCGGTTCCCCAGAGAAGGTCTTCTGCTATGTTTGTTTGTTTGCTTGTGCCTTCATTTTTGATGACCAGTGACCTGTTGTTTCTTGTTGTCTTGCTTTTCATTGTCCTGCTTTCCTTGCGCTGGTGTTTAGGCATAAGTGTAAGGCATTTTGGGGCTTGATGCACGGTACATGTGCAGGGGTGTTGGGGTGTGTATGTGTATTTGCAGGGGTGGGGGCTTTGTTCTATACTACGGCAACTAAAGCATAAAAAGGAGTCACATGGCAAAGCAAACAGCGTTGAGCAATATTGCGATCACGCATATATCGTTGGTAAAAGCAGGGGCAAACGGCAAAGAGGTCATTTACAAGTCTGCCAAGCCGGGCAACTATGAGAACACCATTGACATTAAAAAGGTTGATGACGAACAGGGTGTGGTGTATGGCGTGGTATATGCCCCAGAAGAGGTAGACACGCAAGGTGACTTTGCTACAGCCGAAGAGATAAAAAAAGCCGCTTACGGCTTTATGAAATCGCTCAATGGACGCAATGTAGATGTGGAACACAGTTTTCAGAATGAAGCAGCTTTTGTAGCAGAGAGCTGGATAGTGAAAGGGGGTGATAGTATCTTCCCCAATGAACCTGAGGGTTCTTGGGCGGTAGCCATTCAGCTTGAGAGTGACGAACTCAAGACCTTGGCAAAGAGTGGTGAACTCGCAGGCTTAAGTATGGCAGGTGAAGCCACCAAAACAGAAGTAGAGAAATCTGAAGGGGCGGGTGAGCAAGCCTTTTCAAACTTCTTTAAGGCATTTGCCGATGTGGCATCAGATATATGGATCGACTTTGGCGGTCTCATCAAAAAAAGTAAAGGAAAAGATATGGCAGAAAAACTGGACGAAGCGGCACAAAGCTTCTCTGAAATTGTAAAAGAGAAACTTGAAAAAGCAACACGCGGGGCAACGGAAGGTCTCAAAAAACAAGATGACAAAATAGCAGCGTTGCAAACAAGTGCTACTGAGATGGCTGAGAAATTTGACGCCCTTGAAAAAGCACACCAGACAGCTACAGAAGAGAATGCGACACTGAAAACAGAAAATGAAGTGCTGCAAAAGACGCTGGGTGAACAGGCGGCTGCTTTAGAGGCACTTGAAAAAACCACAACAGACTTAAGTGCGTCTGTCAAAGAAAGCAAACAAAAGAACACGCTCAAAAAAACAACACCTAAAGACGACACAAAAGGAACACTATAATGGAAGAGACTTACTTAGACCTCTCAGAGATCATGAAAACAGGCATTAATGCCGTCGATGTACAGCTTGACGGTGTGTTAACGCCTGCACAGGGCAGAGCGTTTGCCAATGCCATTGTAGACAATTCAAGCATCCTCAAACGCATCACTGTGGACATTACAGGGAAGCTGACTAAAAAACGTTCGGCACTTGATGCAGCCAAAGGGGTACTTGCCAGACACATTTCAGGAGAACCTACCGATACGGCACGTTATGCCAGTTTAGGTGTCATAGGCGCACAGCTTGACATGACACAAGCCGTGGTACTTGAAGCACAGATCAACCAAGAGACTTTGGATGACAATCAGGGCAACAAAGGGTTTGAGTCTGAACAGCACAATGCCTTTACCCAAGTGTTTTCCAATGAGATCGTTTACCTGGGCATGGTTGGCATTGCTGACAACAACCTGGCAACTGCGCCCTTTAATGAGTTAGCCAAAGGCTGGCCGTTTGTGGCTTCTGAGTCTGTTGATACAGTCAAAGTGACTTCTGCTGTAGTGGTGGGTGATGCGCAAACGACTGTGCTGAATGCCTTGGACAAGGTGGTCAAAAATGCCCATAGAGACATTCGTAACAAAATGGCTATTTTTGTGAGTGTGGAAGACTATGAAACGTATGTAGACTACATTGCAGAGAAGCACCAGAACACGGCAGTCTTGCTTTCGGGTGAAGCGGCGAAGTACAAGGGTAGAGAACTCATCGTAGACCCGGACATGGCAAAAGGTACTTACCTTGGGACACCGCTTAAAAACATGGTGCTTGGTTTTTCAAGGGCCATTATGAGAACACGCTGGTATGACAACGACAAATCTGCCTTGCGTTACAAGTTCATTGTGCGTCCTGACTATGAGTTTGACATTAAAAAATACGTCACCCTTGTGACTGAAGTGTAGGGCGTGATGACCACGACAGCAGACGTAAGAGAAAGGCTTCCTTTGGAGCTTGAAGACGCGCTTGTCGCGGTGCATTTGCAACGTGCCAACAGAGACTTCAGGGGTAAGACCTTTGAAGCCGATGAGGCTAACTTTGACGAAAAAGAAGCGGTAAGCTGTAAGACCATCTACTACCTTGCCCCGCTGCTTTGGCAAAAGATACAAAACAGAGCCAACGAGTTTGAGCATACGCTTCAGACTTTTGGTGACCTGGAAGTGTTCCAAAACTACTGGCTTGAGAGAAGCGACTCCATCCCTGTGACGAATACAGAGAGCGGAGAGGTAGCACAAGGAGGGCTTAAATGGGTTGTTGTGTAGGCTTTGCTGCCATTAAGACAGAGATAGAAGCTGTGGTGGCACAGTTTCATCCTACAGATGCCAAGACTTTTGTCGCTCACAGGAGCGGCATGGACGGGTTAAACTATAAGGTGCATTTGGGGGTGGTGGTCAAACCTGATGTAGACAAAAATACACAGATGTTCGAGGCGCTTAAAAAGCTTGAGAGCCGTACTGACCTTTGTGTGAAGATGCTCTCTTCGGACATCAACTTTAAAGATGAGAAGCTTATAGACCTATTTTTACTTGAAATTGAAACGGAGATAGCACTTACATGAATACAGATATGCACTTAAACATGCTCAACCTTGTATATGCACCTTTTGTAGCACTGTTGCTATATCTGGGGCTTGATGCAGAAGCGGTCGTAGGACTGACTGTCTTACTTGGGCTAGACATGATCACAGGAGTATGGAAAACGATAGCCCTGGGGAAAAAACCCCAAAGCTGGCGGTTTGCAAACGGACTACTGAGTAAGCTGGTGCTGATCATTGTTCCTTTTTCTTTGGCACTGGCTGCTAAAGCAGTACACGTTGATCTGACTGTGTTTATATGGGCGACCATAGATGCACTGATACTTTCAGAATTGTATTCGATACTGGGGAACATTTACAGCATCAGGACAAAACAAGAGGCAGAGGAGTTTGACGTGATGAGTTTGATACTGAAGAAAATACGCCAGTTCATCAACAAGGTGCTGGACGATGCTTAATTTCATACTCGGAAAGCTGGGCATACAAACTTTGTTACTGAAAGTGCTTTTACTTGTCATCGCTGCTGCTGTAGGGGTGGTGCTTTTTTGGCACTACTTCATAAAACCTAAAGAGGCATTGCAGACGGTCGTTCGCTTTCAAACCACCAGGGCGGACAGTTTGGCTGTGACACTCAAGGCGTGCAACCAACGCAGGGTACGGGAGCGTTCTGAAAACCGTGCAGCGATGTTTAGCCAAAAATGGCAGGGCATTTCTGCGGTGTACAAGGAGGGGCTTGATGAGAACCGTAGTACTGTCTATGACGATGATAGCGGCAGCGATCTTTTTTGAGGGGTGCTGTGAGCCCGAAGTGGTCGTGAAGGAAGTGTATGTGGAGAGACCTTGCCCAAAGCTCAATGGCTTTGCCGGGGTAAAAGCGTGTCAAAAGCGTGTCTATTTTTTAAGCAGGCAAATTGACGAGTACAACCAGGTATTTACAAAAGAGGAGAAACGATGAAAAAGCAAGAGGAAAAACGGGTGACCGTTTACAGCAAGAACGGGAACACCTTAGAGATCAAGGCGTCCCTAAAAGGTGCCTTTGTAGGCAAAGGATACACCCTTGAGAAACCTAAGACAGAGGAGAATGTGTAATGGCTAAGTATATTTCAGACAGAAATGTGGTGCAAATTGGAGCGGAAACGGTGGCAGGTACCTATGAGGCACCTACGGTGGTACTTCCTGTAGAAAAAGGTGCAGGCGTTTGGGCGCCAAATGTTGACACTGATGTCTCAGACCCCGTGTCTGCGAGTCATGGGTCTAAAGAGACGACCATTATTAGCGATTTTGCGACGGTGGACATTTCTTCAAAAATGAAACTGCCTTCTGACCATACCCTGATCGCT
>Ga0256839_1002737_pt1 | contig 19219 bp, 19 predicted proteins | sample 354166metaG_FD_185968 | JGI IMG/M metagenome (GOLD analysis project Ga0256839, IMG submission 185968) | Hydrothermal vent microbial communities from Mid Atlantic Ridge, Atlantic Ocean - 354-166 | ecosystem: Environmental > Aquatic > Marine > Hydrothermal vents | place: Atlantic Ocean: Mid... | reverse complement strand
CCTCACCTGGACGCTCGCCGACGCAAAAAAACACGCCCGGCCCTACCCCGCCACCGTAACTCTTTCCAAGTTCGTGCGGCTTCACGTCAACCCGAATGGGGTGTTCCGGGTCGAGCCAATGGGCTGGAAACCGTAGAGGAGAGCCTTTGTTGAGAGGTTGCAGTGCAAGCGACCAGTGGCAATCCTACTTTTGTTCGGTGGTCCAAGGTCAAGGTGATGGTAACCAGATCTTTAAGGTCGTATGGGTACGACGGGAACACCTCCAGCTTCGGGCGGATGTACCTAGCTCTAGGGTCTCCGGTTCGTGGCTTCCGTGTAATCAGGGCGTGGCATCTGCTTGCTACGCCTTTCACTCTTCCACGCAGGTCTACCACTAGAAGGAATGGGCAACCCTGTTGAAGCGTTTACCAACTCTGACGTTTGACGCGCGATAGGCTTGGGTTGATGAATACCCACTTGCTTCGTCTCAAGCCTCGGCTTGTGCCCCGTGTCTGGGGCGGCCGGTGTCTGGCCGAGCGCTTTGGTGCCCAGAGCTCGGAGCCGATCGGCGAGGCCTGGATGATCTACGACGAAAACGAGGTGCTGGAGGGCTCCTTCGCCGGCCGTCGGCTTCGGGAGGTGCTCCCGGACTTGGGCCCACGGTTTTTGGGGGAAAAGGCCTTTCAAAGCTACGGCCTGGAGCTCCCTCTTCTCGTAAAACTCCTGGATACCCGTGCGTGGCTTTCGGTGCAAGTACATCCCGACGACGCCTACGCCCACACGGTTGAGGCCCACACCGGTTTTCATGGCAAGAATGAGGCCTGGGTGATCCTTGACGCCGATCCCGGGGCCAGGATCATTTACGGTGTAAAGCGCCCGGTATCCCGTGACGAACTTAAGGTGGCGGCCGAGGACGGAAGTATTTTGGAACTTTTGAATTTCGTCCCCGTAAAGCCCGGTGATGTGATCTACGTCCCTGCTGGCATCATCCATGCTTTGGGACCGGGGATTTTTCTCTACGAGATCCAGCAACGATCCGACTTCACCTATCGTCTTTTTGACTATGGTCGGGGTCGGCAGCTTCATCTCCAGAAGGCGCTCGACGTAGCTCGCCTTGAACCCCAGCCCGTGCAAAAGACGCGGGTGAAACGGGGCGAGTTCCTAGCCACCCCGTTTTTCACCCTTTCGTTTGTGGAATCCGAAGTGCTGGCACCAAAGGAGAGCTTTTTGACCCTTGTCCACCCCAAGCGGGCGGAGCCGGGACTGGTCCTCGCCGCGGGCGAAGAGGCCCGTCTGTCCGAGGGCCCCTGGATCGCCGCAAGTCTTTGAGCGGCACTAAGAGAGAAATCGAGCGGAAGGGCTGTGTTTAACTGTTGGTGCGGGCACTTCCAATGAGCGGAGTGCCGACTGGAAACTACTGCGTTGCATTGTGTTGTGACTAACGCCCGGGCTTGCCGCGAGGCAAGTGAATTGCCGTGGGTGGAACCGACGGGGGCATTTCACCTGGTGAAGAGGTCAGCGTGAATAGAATAGGCAAGCCATGGTGGTCGAGCCCTTTACTGCGGTCATCCTCGCCGGCGGCCGGGGGGAGCGCTTTTGGCCCCTTTCCCGAAGCGATCGCCCCAAGCAGTTCCTCCAGCTTTTGCCCGGGGGCAAGAGCCTGATCGAGGCCACGGCCGAGCGCCTTTTGCCCCTCACCGGTTGGGAGCGCATGCTGGTATCTACCTCCGAGCGACTGGTCCCCCTGATCCGGGCGCACCTGCCCGACCTGCCCGAGGAAAACCTAATCGTGGAGCCCGAGCCCCGGGACACCGCTCCGGCGGTGGCCTGGGCGGCGCTGGAGGTCGCCCGCCGGTTTGGGGAGGATCAGGTGGTGGGGTTCTTTCCGGCCGACCACTACGTGGAGGACGCCCCCGCCTTTCACCAAACGGTGGGGGCCGCCGCCGCCTTTGCCCGTCGGGAAGCTGCGATCGTGACCTTGGGCATCACCCCCAGCTACCCTGCCACCGGGTTCGGGTACATCGAGCAGGGGCCCGAGGTGGCGGACGGGGTATACCGTGTGAGCAGATTCGTGGAGAAGCCCGATCGCGAAACTGCAGAGCGCTATCTAGCTTTAGGAAAGTTCTTCTGGAACGCGGGGATCTTTATTGCCCGCCCGTCCGTACTCCTGGCCGAGCTCAACCTACGGGCCCCGGAGATCCTTGCCCCTCTGCGGGAGGACGGCCTCGCAGCCTACCCTGCGCTGCCGAAGACCAGCTTCGACTACGCGGTGATGGAGCGCACCGACAAGGCCTACGTGGTGCCGGCGCGGTTCGGCTGGGACGACCTGGGCGACTGGACGGCCTTGGAAAGGCTACTACGTGAGGGCGGTAAGAACGTGGAGCTCGCCCGTCACGTGGGGCTGGACACCGAGGGCGCGATCATCTACGCCACTTCCAAGGACGAGATCATCGTCACCTTGGGGGTGCGGGACGTGGTGATCGTGCGGGACGGCGTGGTGACCCTGGTAGTGGCCAAGGACCGGGTGCAGGAGATCAAGCGGCTTTTGGCCTTGCTCAAGCGGGAGCCATTCCGCCAGCTATTGTGAGCACAGGAAAGCAGCTCGGTCGGATCTGGCGTTGGGCCAGGGAACCATCGCGCCGGTGGGCTTGGTACGTGGCCGCTGGGCTTTTTTATATCCTCGTAAAGCTCTGGCCAATTGCAGGGCTTTCGCAGGAGGCACGGGGGGCACTCGCGGCCTTCGCCGCCGCGGTTTTTTTGTGGGGTACGAACAGCCTTCCCCTGGCGGTGACCGGGGTGCTGGTGCTCTTTTTGCTTCCCATGAGCGGTGCCCTACCTGCAAAGGAGGTCTATGCCTATTTCGGCAGCGACGCCGTTTTCTTTATCCTCGGAGCCCTCATCCTGGCCAGCCCCGTCATGCGCTCGGGGCTCAGTACCCGCCTGGCACTCCTTGCGGTGCGGCGTTTTGGCGAGCGGCCGAGGCGTCTCGTGGCAACGCTGCTTTTTACCCCGGCCCTCATGTCTTTCTTTATTAGCGAGCACGCGGTGGTGGCCATGCTCTTTCCCCTGGTGGTGGAGCTCGTGCGCGCGGCCCGGGCGCGCCCGGGAGGGCGGCTGGGAACGGTGCTTTTTCTGGCGCTGGCCTGGGGGGCGATCATCGGGGGAACGGCGACGCTCCTCGGCGGGGCCAGGGCGCCTCTGGCGCTCGGGATGCTGGAGGCAGCCACCGGTGATCGGATTGGCTTTATGTCTTGGCTTTTGGCCACGTTGCCCGTCGTGTTTGGGCTTTTGCTGGTCGCGCTTTTCTTACTTTGGCACCTCGTACCCAAGGGGAACGCGGTTTCGGGGCTAGAGCGGTACCTCGAGGCCCGGGTGCGGGCTCTGGGCCCGTTCTCGTCGCGGGAAAAAAAGACCCTGGGTCTGATGCTCCTCGTCGTCGCCCTCTGGATCTTCTTTGGCGAGACGTGGGGGCTCGGCTCGGTGGCACTTTTTGGCGTGGTGCTCGCCTTCGTAATTGGGGTCGCCGACTGGCAGGAGGTCGAGGAGGACGTGAACTGGGGGGTCTTCCTCATGTACGGCAGCGCCATCGCCCTGGCCTCGGCGCTGAAAGCGACGGGGGCCGCGGCCTACCTCGCCGAAGCGATTTTTCAAGGGGTGGGGTATCCGTTCCTGGCCCTTACCGGGGTGGTCATCATGGCGCTCTTTCTCACCGAGGCCATGAGCAATGCCGCGGCGGTGGCGGTTTTAATGCCGGTGGCGCTGGCCGTGGCGACGACCTTTGGCCTCTCGCCGGAGGCAGTGACGCTCGGGGTGGCGATGCCCGCCGGGCTTGCGTTTTTGCTCCCGGTCAGCACCCCGGCGATCGCCATTGTGGTGGGGAGCGGGTACGTGCGCCCCCTAGAGGCCTTCCGCTATGGCTTTTGGTTGAAGCTAGCAGGCCTGGTTCTTTTTCTGGGCGCGGCCTTCCTGTACTGGCCGTGGATCGGGTTTGGAGGTTAGGAGATGCTTTGCGCGGTCGTTGCCAATCCGTACACCTACCTCGAGGAGCTGGAGCCGGCTTTGGCGGAAGCCCGGCGGCGAGGCGAGGCGCTCTTGGTGGTCTTTTTCATCTCACCAAGCGCCTTGGCCCGTCTGGCCCGGGATCTAGGCGAAAAGGGTTGGCTGGGCGTGGCTTCGCTAAAAGCCATCGAGGCATCCATGCGGGCGGGTTACCGCCTGTTGGCCGAGGACGTGCTAGCGGTTATCGCTGAGCGGGCCGGGGCCCTTGGCGTCCGTGTCGAAACCTTGGTGTTTGAAGGGGACCTGGAAGGTCTTTTGTTGCAGCTAAATGAACGAGGCTGTAGTAAGGTTCTTGGCGTCGAAGCCCTTTCGCGGGCCGGGACGCGGTAGCTAGCGATGGGGGTATAGCATGGGGGAAGCAGTAGCGGAAAGCGATACGGGCCTGGTTGCGCCCCATGGGGGGCGCCTGGTGGATCGCCGGGTGGGCGGCAGCCGCCGGCGGGCACTCCTTGAACGATCGAGGTTGTTGAAGCGTATCGAACTTAACGAGCGGGGTTTGGCGGACCTCGAGTGCATCGCCACCGGGGTCTACTCCCCGCTTGAGGGCTTCATGGAGGAGGCCGACTACAGGAGCGTGGTGGAAACCATGCGACTGCAAAGCGGCCTCCCCTGGACGATCCCCATCGCCCTTCCGGTGGCGGAGGAAGTCGCCGAAGGTCTTTCGCTCGACGACGAGGTGGCGCTGGCCTGGCGGGGCCAGGTGCTGGCGGTGATGCGCGTCGCCAGCATCTACCGCCCGGATAAGGCGGAGGAAGCGCGAAAGGTCTACCGAACCGAAGACCCGCGTCATCCCGGCGTGGCCGCCCTCCTCGCCAGCGGTCCGGTTTACCTGGGCGGCCCGATCTGGCTTTTAAACCCCATCCCCCACGAGAAGTTCCATGCCTACCGCCTCACCCCGGCCGAGACCCGGGCCGAGTTCGCCCGCCGGGGCTGGAAGACGGTGGTGGCCTTCCAGACCCGAAACCCCATCCACCGTGCCCACGAGTACCTGCAGAAGGTGGCGCTGGAGATGGTGGACGGGCTCTTCGTCAACCCCCTGGTCGGTACCACCAAGGCCGACGACGTGCCCGCCGAGGTGCGGGTGCACACTTATGAAGTGATCCTTGAGAAGTATTACCCGAAAGACCGGGTACTGCTCGGGGTCTTCCCGGCCGCCATGCGCTACGCCGGGCCCCGGGAAGCGATTCTCCACGCCATCGCCCGCAAGAACTACGGCGCCACCCACTTCATCGTAGGTCGCGATCACGCGGGGGTGGGCGATTATTACGGCACCTACGACGCCCAGAAGATCTTCGACGAGTTTTCCCCCGAGGAGCTTGGCATCACGCCCCTCAAGTTCGAACACGCCTTTTACTGCCGCACCTGCGGTCAGATGACCACCAGCAAGACCTGCCCCCACGACGGCGAGCACCGGGTGCTTCTTTCGGGCACCAAGGTGAGGGAGATGCTCCGCCAGGGCGAGATGCCGCCGCCCGAGTTCACCCGGCCCGAGGTGGCGCGGATTTTGATTGAGGCTTACCGGAAGCTGAATGGGGGCTCGGGGTAGTCTAGGAATAAGCATGGAGGCGAATGCGCCATGGCGAAGGGAGAGATGAGTCCTCGAATCCTGAATCGGATAGTACACCGCGTGGTTCAGGTGGCCGACCCTGAGCGCATCAACCTGTTTGGCTCCGCGGCCCGCGGCGAGATGGGCCCGGAGAGCGACCTCGATTTGCTGGTGATCAAGGCCTGGGCGCACCGAAGGCAGCTCGCGCAAGCCATCTACCGCGCGCTGGTGGCCCGCTACCGGAACGTGGAATATCTGATCCTTAGTGAGGCCCTGCGCGAGGGGAGGGTGGTGTATGAGCGGCCCGCATGATCCTCAGGAGTGGCTGCAGCGGGCCCGGAGCAACCTGACCCGGGCGCGTCATCGGATTCAAGGGGTTCACCTCGAAGACCTCTGTTTTGATGCCCAGCGGGCTGCCGAGAAGGCCCTGAAGGCCCTTTTGATTTCGCTGGGGGTTCGTACGTTTCCCCCGGACCCACGCTCTGGCCAGCTTACTCACGCTGATCGAACGGTCCGGACTTTCGATCCCCGAGGCCGTCCTGGAGGCTGCGGCTTTGACGGAGTATGCGGTGCAAACGAGGTGTCCAGGTTTCTAAGAGCCGGTGACGGAGGAAGAGTATCGCTTTGCGGTTTGGGTTGCGGAAGAAGTGGTGGGCTGGGTTGAGGCTTTGCTGAAAACGAATCCGGGGGGGATTGAATGAGCGTGAACCAGAAAGGTGTCACCGTTTGGTTCACCGGTCTTTCCGGGGCGGGCAAAACCACGCTCGCGCGCGCGGTCTACGACGAGCTCAAAAAGCGTGGCTACCGGGTGGAGATTTTGGACGGCGACGTGGTGCGCCAGTACCTCACCAAGGGGCTTGGCTTTAGCAAGGAAGACCGCGACGAAAACATCCGCCGCATCGGCTTCGTGGCCCACCTGCTCACCCGCAACGGGGTGATCGTGCTCGTGGCCGCGATTTCACCCTACCGGGAAACCAGGGAGGAGGTTCGGCGAAAGATTGGCGACTTCATCGAGGTCTACGTGAACGCGCCCCTGGAGGTGTGCGAAAAGCGCGACGTGAAGGGCCTCTACAAAAAGGCGCGGGCGGGGGAGATTAAGAACTTCACCGGGATTGATGACCCCTACGAGCCGCCGTTGAATCCGGAGGTGGAGTGCCGCACGGACCTGGAGACGGTAGCGGAGAGTGTGTCCAAGGTTTTAGGGAAGCTTCAGGAGCGAGGATACTTGCGGCCTGTGATTCGGAGAGAGGCCTAGTACGAAAATAATGGGAATTGGTGATGAGACATGTTGAATTGGACCCCTTGATCGAAGAATCGAATCGTTACTGGAGGTAACAGGACAAGTGGGCTCGAAGGAGAGCTTCCGACGCCTTTTTTACTCGCGGGTAGCTCGGGAAGCCGGATGGAGCATGGGGCTTCGGGCGGCTAGTGCGGGGATTGGGTTTGTAACTACCATATTGCTCGCCCGCGCTCTGGGTGCCGAGGGTTATGGGATCTACGCTTTCGCCTGGTCTCTCGTTACACTTTTGGCAATGCCGGCGCATGCGGGGTTGCCGAACTTGGTTCTTCGGGAAACGGCCAGGGGATTGGCTGAGGGACGTCCCGACTTGGTTAAGGGTGTCTGGTGGTGGTCTGGGCGGGTCGTCGCAGTTCTCTCGCTGGTGATGATAGGGCTCATCGGGCCCCTCCTTGTGGCTTGGCAGGGAGGTCTGAAAAGCTCTGCAGGACAGACCTTAGCTTGGGCGCTGGCGCTTGTACCCCTGCTGGCCTTGGGCAACCTTCTCGGAGCGGCTCTTCGGGGAATGCAGTACGTGGTACTGGGCCTGTTGCCCGAGTTTTTTCTGCGTCCTGCCCTGTTTCTGCTCTTTGTGGTTGGCTCTGCCCAGCTGTGGGCCGAAAAACTTTCGCCCCCCGTTGCCATGAAGCTACTAGCAACCGCCTTTCTGGTGGCTTTCATAGTGGGTATCAAATTGCTCTGGCGCCTTATGCCCTCAGCCGTACGTAGAAGCAGACCGGCATTGAAAAAAAGCGGGTGGTTGGCAAGCAGCATTATCTTTGCTCTGATGGCCGGCTTCAATGTTATTAATGATCAGGCTAGTACCGTGATTTTGGGGATTTTTGAGGCACCGGACGTGGTGGGTCGCTTTAGGGTGGCGGTGCAGATGGCAACGCTATCAGCCTTCGGTCTGCAGGCCATTAACTTGGTGGTGGCCCCGCGGTTTGCAGATCTATGGTCGCGGGGTGAGAAGGAGCGCCTTCAGCGGCTGGCGACACGTAGCGCGCAGGTGGTGTTGACCTTCAATTTCGTGGTGGCGCTACTATTTGCCCTTGCAGGGCGGCCATTACTGCGTATGTTGTTTGGCACTGAGTTCACAGGCGCCTACCTACCACTGCTTATTCTACTCGCAGGGCAGTTGGTGAATTCGGCTGCAGGCTCTGTAGGATATTTGTTGAATATGACGGGGCATGAACGAGAGACGGCAAAGGCCATGACCGCGGCAGGCGTGCTCAATTTGATGCTTGCTACTGTACTGATTCCCATATGGGGGATGATCGGTGCTGCAGCAGCCACTGCTATTAGTATGGCCTTGTGGAATGGTCTATTGTGGTGGTGGGTGCGTAAACGGCTGGGGATCAACAGTCTCGCATTTAATATGCAGCTGAAGTGAGGTGACTACATGAGGAAGCCGAATTTTTTTATCATAGGTGCTCCGAAAAGCGGAACCACCTCTTTGGCATCGTGGTTAGCTGACCACCCAAATGTATATATCCCGCCGGCTAAGGAAATCCATTACTTCTGCTCTGACTTGAATATCCCCGGAAGACCTAAGTCGGACCGCGAATATTTGCAGTTTTTCAGGTCTGCTCCAACTAACGCGCTGGCAATTGGAGAAGCAAGCGTGTCGTATCTTTCCTCAAAGCACGCGATTCGCAACATAGAGCGATTTTGCAATAGTCCGAGATATATCGTGATGATCAGAAATCCCATAGATATAGCATATTCTTTCCATCAGGAAAAACTATTTTTGGGGGAAGAAGAGGAACCAGATTTCGTGAAAGCTTGGAAGCTGTCTCCTGATCGGAGAAGGGGAATACACGTCCCAAAGGAGTGTCCTGACGGGAAATTGCTGGATTACCAAGAAATTGGCCTATTAGGTAAGCACATATCTAGGTTGTTGGAGGCAGTCCCTAGGGATAGGCTTCTCATACTACTTCTTGACGATATGAAAAATAACCCCAGGCGTGAGTATTTGAAAGTGCTGGACTTTCTGAATTTGCCCGATGAAGGTCGAACACATTTCCCAGTTTTGAACAAGTCAAAGAGCGTTAGATGGCCACTTCTGAGAAGAGTTGTTAAAGGTGCGGGTCAGCTTCGAGCCCGACTAGGGATACCCCCTTTAGGGAAAGGGATTTATTACAAGCTCATAACTTTTAACGCAAAATATAGTCCGCGGCAACCCTTGCCAGAAGATTTTGTTCGAGAGATGAAAGCATTTTACAAGGACGATGTAGAATTACTCGCGCAGCTCATAAATCGTGACTTAAGTTATTGGCTTGACTAAAGTATAAAGCATGAAGGTTGTCTTCCCCTATCCCCAACCGTACGGCAGCTTCCCTGATATTTACGAATACGTTGAAAATCTGCGTGCACTCGGGCTTGAGACGAGATACATAGGCTGGCGACCTTCAGGCGGTCGTTTGCAGTTTTTGACGCAGTTGGCGGCCAAGCTTGAAGAAGCTAATCCAGATATTGTACATGTTTTTCACTTTCGCTGGGCGGGGCTCCTCCCGTTGTTGGTGCGAAAAAGGAAAGCTAAGTGGATTCTTGATGTCCGAACAATTCATGTGGAAAATAAACGATTGCAGCCTGAAAGGCATGTTCTGTTTAAGACTCGATTAACCTGGATGGAGTCGCAGCTGTACGATCATATATTTGCACTGACCCCCACTATCAAAAAATATCTTGAGCCGAGTATACGCCCGATTTCCCTTGTGCCCTTAGGAGCAAGCGCATCACGGCTTCGAAAGCGAGTTACGCCCGAGGAAAGACAGCGTCGTAGAAACGAGCTGGGATTATCGGAAGAGGCTAAGGTCTTGCTATACTCTGGATCCCTTTCTCCATCAAGGAGGGTGGATTTGTTGATACGGGCCTTCGCTGAAGTTGTGAAGAATGGATTTAGCAACACTTTTTTGCTGATAGTGGGAGGTGTGCGCTCAACTGATAGCGATAAAGAAATTCCTATCATCACAGATCTTAAAAATCTCTGCATTGAACTCGGTATACGGGATAGAGTCCACTTTACTGGATGGTTGCCATATACCCAAGCACTTGAGCTATATCATCTCGCTGATGTGGGTGTAGTGTTCTTACCAAAAGGGACTCCCTATGAGCTCCAACCGCCTACAAAACTGATAGAGTATATGATGGCTGGGCTCTTGGCTGTAGGCAACGATGTTTTTGCTATTTCACAGTATATCGAGGACGGTAATACCGGGGTTTTATGTGGGAATAGTTTGGATGAGCTTGCAAATGGAATGGCAAGGGCGTTGCAAATAACAGAACACCCTGAGTGGTTGGAGAAAATTAAACGGACAGCGTATGCCCAAGTACAAGAGTTTGACTGGGGTAACATCGTAAAGAATTACGTCCTTCCGACTTATCTCCAAGTGTTACGGTGATAGCTATGCTCCGAAGAGAGAAGGCGTATTACATTGCTACATTGCTCTCCTCTCTAATCTGCTGGTCGCCATTTAAGGTGCTTGCGTACCTTGTGCCATTTCTCGTACTTTTCCTCCTTGTGTGGTTAGGGGGCGATGGGCGCCTTCTAAAGAGAGTGGTGGTCTGGGCGTTTATTTGGATCGCTGCAGTGGCGCTGTACGGGCTTATTAACCCTGAATTTCAGTTCGTGAACGCCTTTGTCGCCTTTGTCACCTGGTCAGGTCTTGTGGTTGTACTGTTGATTCCAACCCACAGAATTGGTGGTCGGAAACTTCGAGATAGGCTTGAGCGTCTCGCGTGGGGGTTCCTGGTTGTGGAATCAGTCTGGGGCATCGTCCAAGGTTTATATGGCTATACGCGCACCAGGGGATTTGATTTGGCGAACGGGGATTACGTTGAAGGCACCATTCATCCCTGGTTGGAAGCGGAACTGGCTTACTCGAATGTAATGTTTGCGATCAACATTGCACTTTTGCTTCTATTCTTGCTGCCTGCTGTGTGGCGCAGGCCAACAACGAGACATCTGGTGATGTATGGCTTGGGTGTAGTTGCTTTCGTAATGGCCTCTGTGGTTCACGCCATCTTGTTTTTGATTGTGGCCGGGATCTTTGCTACCATATTTGTTTACACCAAGCGACTCATGCTTTCGAGGGCAACCGCGTTTGTTGCTACCTTTGGGTTCGTCTTATTCTTGGCTTTGGTGTTATTGCCACGTAATCTCAGTACCGCAAGGGCATTTGCCCTACAAATCATCAGAGGAGAAAGCCCGAAGGCTGTTTCCATAATAATATCGTTGACAGAAATGCCGGAAGAGTATCGCTATATGCCTTTCATTGGACTTGGACCAGGGCAATACGCCAGCCGTGCAGGGCTGATCAGCACCGGCCTCTACTTTGGCGGAATTCATAACCCCAAAAGAGTGCCATTATTACCTAATCGGCTTACTGAGAGTCAGTCAGAGTACTTGTTGTCGCTTTGGGAATGGCATGATTCCGTCCGATATTTCGGGTCTACCCAAAAACCGTATTTTTCGTGGCTAGCCGTCTATACAGAATGGGGGCTATTGGGTTTGTTTGGGGTTGTAGTGACGATGGTATTCCTACTGCGCAGCGTAAACAGGTTACCGTGGAGCTACGATATTGAAAAGTTCGTACTTACCGCCACCATCATATTTATTTTCCTCCTTGGATTTCAAGAAAACAACTGGGAAGTCCCGCAGGCGTGGTTTGCAGGGGTGTTGTTTCTTAAGTCATTGTATGTTAAGAGTTAAGTTTGTTAGCATTAGCCACAGGTATAGCTTCGGTTTGGAATCGGAGTGTCCGCAATTTATCCGGGCATAGTGCTACGCGAGGGACAGACGATGAAGATTTTGGCTAAATCGATGCATGCTAGTCTGAGAGAGAGTCGCTCCGCACTTAAATCTGTGCTCGGTCTTTACCCGAGCTTATATTTTCCATTGCTCCATCTTGTTGGCTCGCCGCGCCGGCATCTACACGTTCGCCGGGATACAGAAATTGTGATCGAAGGCTACCCCCGTTCGGCCAACACCTTTGCTGTGGCAGCCTTCCTGCTAGCTCAGTGTCGTCCCGTAAAGATCGCCCGACACTTGCATGCGCCCGCGCAGGTGATTCAGGGGGTGAGATGGAGAATTCCAGTTCTGGTCTTGATTAGAAGACCGGAGGATGCAGTTTTGTCTCTGTTGGTGCGTGAGCCACGTCTGTCGGCCAAGCGAGCTTTGATAGACTATATCAGGTTCTACGAAAAAATCAGTGCTTACAGATCATATTTTGTGCTCGCTACATTTGAAGAGGTAATAATGGATTTTGGTGCAGTTATTCAGAGGGTTAATTGGCGTTTCGGAACCAGTTTCGCAATATTCGAACATACGGAAGAAAATGTGGAAAGAGTATTTCAGTTAGTGGAAAAAATGGATAAGGAGGACACTGGAAAGACTAAGGTGACCGAAACTACAGTGGCGAGGCCGTCTGAGTACCGGGAGTCCATTAAACGGGTGCGAAGTAAGGAACTATATCAGCCTTCAGTGGCCGAATTGCTGCATCGGGCGAAGGATGTCTATCAACGTATGGCGGAGGAATGAATGAGAATTTTACTCATCCACAACCGATACCTTCAACCCGGGGGTGAGGACGCCGTCTTCGAGGCTGAGAAGGCTCTGCTGGAGTGCAGTGGGCATGAGGTGGTCCCGTTCGTAGGGGACAACGCCCGGCTCGATGGAATGAACCCGTTGATGGCCGCGGTGACCGCAGTCTGGTCGAGGGAAGCCCAGAGAAACCTTCGGCAGTTGATTCGGGAAACAAGTCCCGGCGTGGCCCACCTCCACAACACGTTTCTCATGATCTCACCTGCTGCCTACTACGCTTGTAAAGAGGCGGGGATACCGGTAGTACAGACCCTGCACAACTACCGGCTGCTCTGCCCTAACGCTCTGTTCTTTCGCGACGGGCGCGTATGCGAGGACTGCATAGGAAGGATTGTTCCGTGGCCGGGAGTCGTCCACGCTTGCTACCGGGGAAGCCGTGCGGCCTCGGGAGTTTTGGCCACCATTCTTACTGTTCACCGAGCGCTTGGTACATGGACGCGTATGGTAGATATATTTATTGCGCTTACTGAGTTCGCGCGGCAAAAGTTCATTGAGGGGGGGTTCCCTGCTGAGAAAATCGTGGTGAAGCCTAACTTCGTCTATCCCGACCCGGGGGTTGGGGACGGCGAAGGCGGATACGCTCTTTTCGTGGGGCGGCTTACACCTGAAAAGGGAGTAGAGACCTTGCTAGCCGCCTGGGAGCGGTTGGAAATGCCGGTGCCTCTTAAGGTGGTGGGGGATGGTGCCTTGGCTTCAAAGGTGGCTAAGGCTGCGGAGCTGGGTCAGGCTGTGGAGTGGCTGGGGAGGAAGCCGCGGGAGGAGGTTATCGGCCTAATGAAACAGGCAGCTTTTCTGGTATTCCCCTCCGAGTGCTATGAAGGTTTCCCAATGACCATTGCTGAGTCTTATGCCACGGGGGTTCCTGTAGTTGCGAGTAACCTGGGGGCGATGGCTTCACTAATTGACCATGGACGCACCGGGCTCCACTTTCGCCCCGGTGATCCGGAGGACCTGGCAGCCAAAGTGGAGTGGCTTCTCACGCACCCTGCTGAGCTTACTCGTATGCGCAAGGAAGCCCGCGCTGAATACGAAGCCAAGTACACTGCCGAGCGTAACTATCAGTTGCTCATGGAGATCTATGAGCGCGCAATTGAAAATTCAAAAAGGATTTGAAACAAAGATTGGTAGAAAGTGGGCTATTGAGTTGGTAGGCCATGGTAACTTCGGTAGATGAGCCCCTTCACACCCTCGAGTAATGCTGATATTGAACTGCTACGAAGGTACGTCTTGGGAATGCGCGTCGACGCAACTAACTACGAGGACGCGACCCGTCGTGTATTGGCCTGGGCTAGAAGAGCGGAAAGCCGCTACGTTTGTGTGGCCAATGTGCACATGACCATGGAGGCCTACGACGCGCCGGATTTCCGCCGGATTGTGAACGCTGCCGACCTGGTGACCCCGGATGGGATGCCCCTGGTTTGGATGTTACGAAGGCTTGGAGTACCCGGCCAAGATAGAGTAGCGGGTCCTGAGCTCCTACCGAGGATCTGCGAGGCTGCGGCGCGTGAGGGTGTACCGGTAGGCTTTTATGGCGGTAAGCCAGAAGTGCTGGACGGCCTTACTAAGAGGTTGAAGACGCGATTCCCAGGGCTCCAAGTAGCCTACGCCTACAGCCCTCCTTTTCGCCCTCTGACCCCTGAGGAAGATGAACGGGTCGTTGAGGAGATCAATGCTTCCGGAGCTCGGATCCTATTTGTAGGGCTGGGGTGTCCCAAACAGGAGCGTTGGATGGCTGCCCATAAGGGGAAAGTTCAAGCTGTGATGCTTGGTGTTGGCGCGGCCTTCGACTTTCACGCAGGGCGGATGCCGCTAGCGCCAAAGTGGATGCAACGTGCGGGGCTTGAGTGGCTTTTTAGGCTTTTAACCGAGCCCCGGCGGTTGTGGCGTAGGTACGTAAGACACAACCCGCGGTTTGTCATACTGGCCTTGATACAACTTTTGGGCCTGCGCAAGTTCGGGGAGGCGTAAATGAAAAAGGCGCTGATTACTGGAATAACCGGCCAGGACGGCTCTTACCTGGCGGAGTTTTTGCTCAGTAAGGGTTACGAGGTGCATGGCATTATCCGCCGGGCCTCGACTTTTAACACCGACCGGATAGATCACCTCTACAAAGATCCGCACGATCCCGACGCCCGACTGTTCCTCCACTACGGCGATCTCACCGACGGCACCGGGCTCAGGCGGATTCTTGAGAAAGTTCAGCCCGACGAAATTTATAACTTGGGAGCCCAGTCGCACGTCAAGGTTTCTTTCGAGCAGCCGGAGTACACCGCCGACGTGGTGGCCGCAGGAACGCTCCGCCTTTTAGAAGCGCTTAGGGACTACATGCAGGTTTCCGGGAAGGCGGTGCGGTTTTACCAGGCGGGCTCCTCCGAGATGTTTGGCGCGGCCCCCCCGCCGCAAAGCGAAAAGACACCCTTTTATCCTCGAAGCCCCTACGCGGTGGCCAAGGTGGCGGCCTACTGGTACGCGGTGAACTACCGCGAGGCGTATGGGATGTTTATTGCTAACGGGATTCTCTTTAACCACGAGTCACCCCGGCGGGGCGAGACCTTCGTGACCCGCAAGATTACCCGGGCCGCCGGGCGCATCAAGCTGGGCCTTCAGAAGAAGCTTTACCTAGGGAACCTGGATGCTAAAAGGGACTGGGGCTACGCCGGGGATTATGTGGAAGCGATGTGGCTCATGCTTCAGCAGCCTGAGCCCGACGATTACGTGGTGGCCACGGGCGAGTCGTACTCGGTTCGTGAGTTCTTGGAAGAGGCCTTTGGTCTCTTAGGGCTTGACTGGCGGGAATACGTCGAAATTGATCCCCGTTATTTCCGCCCGGCGGAGGTGGATTTTCTCTTAGGGGATGCCAGCAAGGCTAGGGAAAAGCTTGGTTGGAAGCCGAAAGTATCCTTCAAAGAACTGGTCAAGATGATGGTGGAGTACGACCTGGAGCTGGCTCGGCAGGAGAAGACGCTCAAAGACGCGGGCCACGTGGTGGCGCTTCGGGGGATCGCCAATGAATAAGGAAAGCAAGATCTTCGTGGCGGGGCACCGGGGCCTGGTGGGCTCAGCCATCCTGCGTAAGCTCCAGGCCGAGGGCTACACCAACCTAGTGACGCGCACCCGGGCCAAGCTGGACCTCAGGGACCAGGCGGCGGTAAACCGCTTTTTCGAGGAGGAGCGCCCCGAGTACGTTTTTTTGGCGGCGGCCAAGGTGGGGGGGGTCCTCGCGAACAGCACCTACCCGGCGGACTTTATCCGCGACAACCTGCAGATCCAAACCAACGTCATCGACGCTGCGTACCGAAGCAGGGTCAAGAAGCTTCTTTTCCTGGGCTCGTCCTGCATCTACCCCAAGTTCGCGCCCCAGCCCATGAAGGAGGAATACCTCCTTACCGGTTCACTGGAACCAACCAACGAGTGGTACGCGGTGGCCAAGATCGCCGGGATCAAGATGGTCCAGGCCTACCGCCGTCAATACGGCTTTAACGCCATCAGCCTGATGCCCACGAACCTCTATGGCCCTGGCGATAACTTCGATTTGGAAACCTCACACGTGATCCCCGCGCTCATTCGCAAGTTTCACGAGGCCAAGGTTCAGGGAAAACCCCGCGTGGTGGTCTGGGGCACGGGCAAGCCTCGCCGGGAGTTCCTGCACGTGGACGATCTGGCTGACGCCGCGCTTTTCTTGATGCAAAACTACGATGGTGAGGAGATCATCAACGTGGGGGTGGGCGAGGATGTGAGCATTCGCGAACTGGCAGAGTTGATCCGAGACGTGGTGGGTTATGAAGGGGAGATCGTCTTCGACACCACAAAGCCAGATGGCACGCCCCGAAAACTGCTCGACGTTTCTCGCTTGCACGCCCTGGGTTGGCGGGCGAGAATTTCCTTACGGGAAGGGCTTGGACAGACTTACCGCTGGTATTTGGAGAACGAGCGGGAGTTGATTCGTAAGTAGGCAAACACCACATGAATCCAACCGGATGCGGCAGTACGATGGTTCCAATATGCCGCTGGACCGGAACGTCAAAGCTCCCATTCGCTTTTTGACGGTAGCCACTCGCCCTGGGTTCACTGCTTTATTGCTCGTATTCTCGGATCTGGCGACGCTCCTGGCCTCGGGGGTGCTTGCCGCGGGCCTCCGGCACCTGCCTGACGGGGAGTTTAGCCCGGCTGCGTATGTTCAGCTCTGGCCGGTGGCCCTGCTCTTTGTCCTGGTGTGTGCCCTCGTGGGCCTTTACCCCGGCGTGGGCCTAGCCCCGGCGGAGGAGCTCCGCCGGCTCACGCTGGCGACGACGCTCGTTTACCTGGTGCTAGGCGCGGGTACGTTTTTGTTGAAGGAAGGGGACGCCTACTCTCGGGCAGTATTTCTAGGCGCATGGGCCTTTTCGGTGGTCTTGGTGCCTTTGGGACGTGCCCTTATGCGTCACCTTTTTGCCAAAAAGAAGTGGTGGGGCTATCCCGTGGTGGTGCTCGGGGCCGGGAAGACGGGGCGCATGGTGGTTCGGGCGCTATTGCGCCAGCCGGGGCTCGGCCTGAAGCCGGTAGCCGTGCTCGATGATGACCCGGAAAAGCATGGCACCCTGGAAGGGGTGCCGGTGGTGGGGGGCGTGGAGCTCGCACCGGTCCTTGCCAGGGAACTGGGCATCCGCCATGCCATCGTGGCAATGCCTGGGGTGCCGCGAGCCAGGCTCCTCGAGCTTTTAGAGGAATACGGGGGGGTTTTTCCACACCTTTTTTTAATTCCGGATTTATTCGGTTTTTCAAGCCTATGGGTGTCGGCGCGTGACCTGGGAAGGGTGCTGGGGCTCGAGGTCCGTCAGCAGTTACTTCTTCCACTTCCGCGCGTTATCAAGCGCGCCATAGATCTCTTCCTCACAGTAGTTGGTGGTTTGGCCGTTCTGCCCTTCATTGGTTTGATCGCTCTCTTAATCAAGTTGGATTCTCCAGGTCAGGTTTTTTATGTACAAGAACGCCTAGGTCGCGATGGCCGACTTTTCAAAGCGGTGAAGTTTCGCACCATGTACGGGGATGGCGAGGCTCGACTTGCTAAACTTTTAGAGCAGGACCCTGCCCTACGTGAGGAGTACGAGCTCTATCACAAGCTGCGTAACGATCCCCGCGTAACGCGCGTGGGCCGAATCTTGAGGAAGTTTAGCCTTGACGAGTTGCCGCAGCTTTGGAACGTGCTAAAAGGCGAAATGAGCCTTGTGGGACCGCGTGCCTATTTGCCGCGGGAACTTCCAAAAATGGCGGGTTCCGAGCGCATCATCCTGAAGGTTCATCCAGGGATTACCGGGCTTTGGCAGGTGAGCGGGCGGAGCGAGGTGCCGTTTAAGGAGCGGTTAGAGCTTGACACTTACTATGTCCGCAACTGGTCGATCTGGCTCGACTTATATATCCTTGCCCGCACTGTGTGGGTGGTGCTTTTCGGCAAGGGGGCGTACTGAGCGTTCGGTCTCGTGGTCAAATTGTTTTCATATAGGGGAGCCTCAAGACGAAAGGAGCTTTATCCAGATATGCACGTTGGATTTGGGTTTTTGTAGCGGACTTCGGGCTACTCGCGTTTGAAGACTGCCTCTGGATCCCCAAGAAGTACTAGAGCAAAGCGGTGCTCGGCCTGGCCGAAGTCCCCAAGGGTACCGAGGTACAACCGGTTCGCATCTCCATTGCAGCCCTGGTCGAGAGTTTTAAGGCAGCCCTGGAGACCTGGGCGTTCGCCGCCTTGCTGGGCGAGGAGCGTTTGGTGAACTGGGCCAAGGTGAGCTACGACGCCAAGCGCGGGTACATCCGCCTGCAGGCCACCGCCACCACCCCGGCTGCGGCCCGCGACCGGGCGAGACGGCTCGTCGAGGCTGCCGAGAAGCGTTTCACCCTAGCGGCAGTGACGGCCGTGCGCACTAGCTTGGCCAAGGAAGATATACAGGTGAAGGGCGAAATTCAGGCGCTAAAAGAGCAGATCCGCCAGCTCGAGGCAACCCTTAAAAAGTTTTCCCCTGCTCGAGCCTCGGCCCCTTCCCCTTCCCTGCAGTCAGCTGGGGTAGACCCCTTGGTGGCTGAAAGCGCGGACCCTGCCCGAGCCTACCTGCGCCTAGAACTGGCTAAGGCCCTGGCCGAGCTTGCGGCCAAACAAGCCCGCCAGAAGGAGCTCGCTTACCTGCTCGGCGACGAGCAAGCGCTTTCCGCCCTGGCAGCCGGGAGCCTGGGCGTGCGGCTGGTCGCGGAGCCAGGCTTACCCGAGCGCCCGGTGTCTCCAAGGGTGTTCCTGAATACCGTACTCGCCATGATTATGGGCTTAGTGCTCGGAGTTTTCGGGGCTTTTATACGAGCCGCTTTAGAACCCCCAAGAGAAGAACTCGCCAAACCGGAGCGGGCCCTGTCAGGCTAGTGCCGGTATGGTGATTCGGGTTTTCCTCCTTGTATCTTCGGTTGTCCTGCTCTTGCTCTCGTTGAGTACGGCGCTCGAGCACATGGGCCTCGCCCTTTGGCCTCCAGGCCTTGCGGGGTTCCACGGGCCGCTCATGGTGTCTGCGTTTTTCGGCGCGTTGATCGCCCTGGAACGGGCGGTGGGCCTGAACGAAGCTTGGACGTTCGTGCCCCCCGTACTCATGGTGCTCGGCGGTTTTCTCCTCGCTCTGGGCCAGTCCTACGGCCATCCCGTGCTTCTCGCGGGCGCACTTTTGTACGTCGCCGTCGCTGCTTACATCTACCGATTGCAGCCGGCGGATTTTACCCAGGCGATGGGCGTGGGGGCGGTGCT
>Ga0256839_1002736_pt1 | contig 19228 bp, 21 predicted proteins | sample 354166metaG_FD_185968 | JGI IMG/M metagenome (GOLD analysis project Ga0256839, IMG submission 185968) | Hydrothermal vent microbial communities from Mid Atlantic Ridge, Atlantic Ocean - 354-166 | ecosystem: Environmental > Aquatic > Marine > Hydrothermal vents | place: Atlantic Ocean: Mid... | reverse complement strand
CTCATAGGGTAGCCTAGACCTTTGAGGGCTTCACGTAGAGCAGGGATGTTGGCGTCTTCTACATCAAGCGTGATTTGTCTGGGTTCTATTTCTAGGTTGACGGTGACTTCACCGAACTCTTTAGCTAGTTTAGTCGTAAGTGTGTTGGCACAGCCTCCACATTTTACGTTGAGTACTTCGAATGTTTGTTTCATATTATTATCCTTTGATGCAATTGTCTTTAAAAATTATACCCTACACCAAAAAAACTTAAAAGAGTATTGGATGCGTTGCTAAGAGGTGAGTCTGAGACATTGCTTCCATACCAGTAACTACGCACCCCTGCAAAAACAGAAAAGTCTCCTATGGGGTAGGTCGCAATGACTTCTGCTTCAAAAACATAGCCATCATCTGCCACATAGTTGTTGGTAGCGTAATAGTAGTTTGCAAGGTCTTTATCTTGGTATTGTATTGCCAGTGAAGTGAGTATAGAGATTTTTGATATAGTGTCATGTCTGTATATTAGTGTTTCTATTTCATACCCATTATGCGTGTCTGAAACATCTCCTAAAATGGTAAAACGTGAATTAAACCCATGAGATAAAGATATATCAAGGGTTAAACCAAGTTCAATACTCCTATCCTTGTCTAGTTCTTTTGAATATTGCTGAGAACGGTAATTCCCTGTAGCAAGTATACTATAGGTATGGGTATTATAGAGTGAGTACAAAACCCTATTGGCTTCTATCCGTAGTGGGCCAAAGCTACCAAAGATGTAGGGAGCTAAGGTAGTTTCAGTATTAGCATTTCTATAATTACTTTGTAATACATTTCCACCTACACCCCATATACCTTTAAAATTGTCTAAAAACTCTTCTGCAGGGCTAAAAGTTACTAAACATGTGATGAAAGCTATGGTAGAGGAAAAATGATTGTTTATATACATAATATAAAGCCTATTGAATAAAATAATAGGTGTAGTTTATAATATCTCTATGTAACCCTTGTGTACTCTATGTAGGTATGCTAAAATACTTATATGGAAAATAAATTTTATAAAGACACAATAAACTTAGAGCTAAAACAAGACACAGTAGACAACCTTTTAGCCTTTTCTGAGCTACTGCATAAAGATATCAATAAGATGCTGGAAGAAGCACTTGAACAATATTTTGACAGAGAACAAAACAAGCTCATAGAAAAAGGTATAGAAGAAGATGCCACCATGACAAACTTGGATTATGATGAGTTTTGGGATGGTTTGGATATAGGATAGATGGATTCAGTGAATGCACAACTTTCTGATGTCTTAGATAAGGATATTCTTTCCATTGACTTTTTTACGAAAGGACAGATAGGAGATATCTATAAAATAAGGACAGCAGATAAATCTTATATACTTAAAACTTCAGAACCTTCGGACAGGCTTCAGACAGAAGCCAATATGCTAATAGATATTAATAAATATGATATCACTGTTCCAACAGTGCATGATGTTTCCAAGACTCAGTTACTGATGGAGTATATTGAAACAAAAAAAGTAGCCAAGCAGACACGGGAGACAGTAGCAGCTAATGTGCTTTCCAAGCTTCACTCTGTGAGTAATGAGAGTAGAATGTATGGATACTATTATGATACTACTATAGGACCCTTCAAGCAAAAGAATGAACAAACACAATATAACTGGGCACTTTTCCTTGGACAAATGCGTATCATGCCTATGGCAAAAATATGTTATGAAAAAGGAGAGATTTCCAAAGATATATTGGGTAGGATAGAGGGGTTTTGTGCTGATTTATATAAGCGTATAGATATGACAACCATTAAACCCTCACTTTTACATGGAGACCTCTGGAAGGGTAATATATTGTTTAATATTAACAATGTTACACTCATAGACCCTGCGATATATTATGGAGATAAAGAGATGGAGTTGGCATTCATTTTGCTTTTTAATACATTTGGTGAGACATTCTTTAGAGAATACACACAAGTGCATGCTTTAAGTGAGGATTTTTATGAGCTAAAAGTACCTATGTATCAACTGTATCCGTTATTGGTACATATTGCACTATATGGAGGAGTCTATGTAGAACAGTTAGAAAATAGACTTAAAAGGTTAGAGGTTTGACACGGATTAGGGGATTAGCCAAAGAGATAATAATAGGTAGTATATTTTTGTTTATATTAACAAATATTATAAGTTTTCTACGTCAACCAAAGTTAAGTTCAAATCATATACCTCAAGAAACAGTGAAACTTTTGGATGGTAGTGCATATAGGTTAAAAAGTGGTAAACCTTTGGTGATACATTTTTGGGCTATATGGTGTCCAACTTGTAAATTGGAATCACCTAATATTGAAGCACTTTCAAAAAAATATGAAGTGTTGACAGTTGTGGTAAATTCAGGTAATAATGAAAAGATAACAAGGTACATGAAAGAAAAATCATTAACCTTTAACGTTTTAAATGACAGTGAAGGTCAGTGGGCTAAAAAGTATAAAGTGGAAGCTTACCCCACCACATTTATTTATGATGCAAGAGGTATGTTACAATTTACAGAAGTTGGATATACGTCAACAGCTGGATTTCTTGGACGTATGTTACTACTGGAGTAAATAAGGTGCATTGCTATGGGCACTCAACTACTACAGTCAATTATGCCTAAGTACAGATATCATTTTTTAGTCTGTTATTAACACGTCATATTTACACAAATTATATTTTCAAAATGACCTTATCAAATACTTCAAATATTTCTATACTTCTTATATAAAAATAGAAGGAGAAATGATGTTTGACTTTAATAAGTATAAGAGTTTAGATATAGAAATCTTACTTTTAAAAGCACAACATAATGATTTGGAGGCTCAACTCTATTTAGCATTGGCATATTACCATGGAAATGGGGTAGAAAAAAATATTGATAAGGCTCACTATTGGTTGGAACAGGCTGGTAAAACAGCATCTGGAAGTAATACAGAAGAATGATGACATATATCTATACGATTGAGGATCTATATAAACAAAGAGACTCTTTATATAAGTGTTATAAAACGGGTCAACTCACGCCCCAACAGTATTTGTCTTACATAAAACCTTTTGACAGTGTTATAGATAAACATGAAATGTCTATATTTGTAGAAAGTTTTATTTTAAACAAGGCATCTATATACCATTTAAAGCAATACCTATGGCAAGAAGATAGTGTATTTGACAAGGATAATAATGAAAAGTAATATACAAAAAGAAATGAGAAAAATACGTGTAAAACTTAAATTACATACCATTTCTGAAGATGAAAAGGGAATGCTAAGAAGAGAATTAAAAAAATTAAAAGAGCAGTATACAAAAAAGCAAGGGTAATGGAATCTAGATTAAAACAAATAGAGTAAAATACGTTACTTTATTGAAGGATTTGACAATGGCATGTGATTTATGTGGAAACGAAGAGGATTTATCAGTACATCGCGTTGTACCAAGAGATGAGAATATAACCATTTGTGCTATCTGTGCAAACAGTTTGGAAGACCCTGTAGCAAATGAAAAGCACTGGAACTGTTTACATGATTCTATGTGGAGTACAGAACCAGCTGTACAAGTGATGGCTTTTAGGATTTTGAGTAAACTAGGTGCACAAGATCAGCTGGATATGCTTTATTTGGAAGATGACGTAAGAACATGGGCTGAAGAAGATTTGAAAAAAGATGAATCAGTACCAACACGTGACAGTAACGGTAATATTTTACTCGAAGGTGATTCTGTGAGTATTATTAAAGATTTACCTGTAAAAGGTGCAGGGTTTACAGCGAAACAAGGCACAACAGTTAAAAATATTCGTATGGCTCCAGGAGATCCGACACATATTCAGGGACGAGTAAACGGCACAATGATATTTTTAAAAACTGCATTTTTGAAAAAACTATAAAGAAAAATTATTGTAGCAGTTTTTCAATATCTTTGGCTATTTTTTCAGGTTCAGTAGATGAACCATAGCGTTCAATCACTTTTCCTTTTTTGTCGATAAGAAACTTTGTAAAATTCCATTTAATTCCCTCAGTACCTAAAAATCCTGTGGCTTCTTTTTTTAGAAATGTATATAAGGGATGTGTATTGTCACCATTGACATCTATTTTGCTAAAAAGAGGGAAAGTTACATCAAACTTGACGGTACAAAAATTTTGTATTTCTTCATTGGATCCTGGTTCTTGTCCTCCAAATTGATTGGAAGGAAAAGCTAAAATTTCAAATCCTTTTTTTTGATAGTTTTTGTAAAGTTTCTCCAAACCTTTGTATTGTGGGGTGAAACCACATTCGCTTGCTACATTGACAATAAGCACTACTTTATCTTTGTAAGCTGACATGGAAATCATCTCACCGTTAATAGCGTTTGCGTTAAAGTCATAAAAATGTTTCATGGTATCTCCTGCATTGAGTAGTGTTATGAGTAAAGTGATAAAAAGTATTTTTTTCATTGTATATCCTTACTGGTATTCTACAAAGTATAACATTTGGAAATAAAAAACGAATTTTATCGAATATAGCAAGAGTATGGGTGGAGATAAACACTAACAAGAGTGTTTATCTGTGATTAGTTAAAAAAATTATTCTCTTTTAAAATATCTATACCCTCTTTGATAGACTGTACTGAAATATCAAGTTTAGCTTTTGTCTCACTGTCTACATTAAGTTCAATAATTTTTTCGATACCTTTTGAACCTAAGACTACTGGTACACCAAGTGTTACATCTTTATAACCATATTCTCCATCAAGAAGTACAGAAGATGGCACTACTATACGTGTATCATCTAAAATAGCTTCTACCATCACAGCTACAGCGCGACCTGGCGCATAGTATCCAGAAGTTTTAAGATGACTTACTATTTCGGCACCACCCGTTTTTGTTTTTTGAATTATATCATCCATCTCAGATTTACTAAGTAGTTGATCTAAAGGTACCCCACCCACTGCAGATATTTGAGGGTATGGTATCATGTTTTCTCCATGGTCACCCAAGACAATAGCCCTTACTTGACCAGAGCCAAAACCAACTTTTTTATGGATTTGATAGGCCATTCTGGCACCATCAAGTGCACCTGCCATACCGATAATTCTATTTCTGTCCCAACCCGTCAGTTGATGTACCACATAGGTCATAACATCAAGAGGATTTGCTACACAAATGATAATCGCATCAGGCGAGTATTTTTTAATATTATTGACAACATCTGTAATGATTTTTGCATTGATCATGAGTAAATCAGCCCGTGTCATATCACCTTTTCGTGGGACACCAGCTGTAATAACAACAATATCACAGTCTTTCATATCACTTGGAGATTCCGCAGCTGAGACAATAGTGCCTTGAGGAGAGTAGGGTGCAGCTTGTGCAATATCAATCGCTTTTCCTATAGCAACATCGGGTACAATATCATACAACACAATTTCTCGACATGAACCTGTCATTGTTAATGCAAAAGCAGCAGTCGCTCCCACCGCTCCTGCACCTACAATACCTACTTTTCTTTTTCTTAACATTATCTTTACTCCTTTTTTATTGACTATATAATTATACAAATAAACACTTTATCTATGACCATAACTTCCTGTGGAAATATAAGTAGAAAGTGCCATTTGCTGTTTGCCTATGTCTGCTAGTGTATGGTGTACACGTTTTATAATGGCTCTCATAAAATCAAACATCACCTCGGGTTCTTCCGTGACAAGTGGTTTGATGTCTTCAGCTTTAAAACACAGTACGGATGCATCTCCTAATGCCATAATAGAAGCAGTATGAGGTGTATCATCAATAAAACTAAGTTCACCAACCAAATCACCTTTTTCTAAAACATGCATGATACGTGGTTTTTTGTCTTTTTCTATCTCATTAATGATGCCAAATCGCCCTTTGGTCACAATATAAAAACTGTTTTCCAAATCACCTTTTTTATAGAGAAATTCACTGTCTTTAAAGTGAAGTTCTGCACAGGCACGTTCAGCAAATATCTGTGCCCCATCTTCACCAAGGTAGCTACCAATAGGTGCTTCCATAATGACTTTTTTTACTTTTTTAGCGTCAGGTTTTTCCATTTTTTCCTCCTATGAATTTAATTGCTATATTATGCAGCTACAGAACCAAAATAGCTTATAGCTTTTTTTAGGTTTTCTTTAGCCTTTGCTGTGAGACCTATTTGCAGTTCCCATTCATACCCTTTTATCTCCAATAAATAGACTTCTGGTAGATAGTCAAAGCATTGTTGACATGTTGCCAAAATGGATGGTACTGAGATAGCATGAGATGTAAAGCTAAAATCCATTTTTGGTGTTACTTTTTCTAAACGAAATGAACCAATCTCTTCATTCATACTTGCATCGATAAACAATACACGTTTTTTATAGCTGATCAGATCAGCATCTTCAAGATGTAACTGATAATGCTTCATGGTCTCTGCTTGTGGACAGATACTATTTTCTTCAATCCAGTCAATAAATGCCCAACCCAGTCCATCATCTTGCCTACCTATGTTTCCAATACCATAGATGAGACTATCATCATTGTTATATTCACATAGTATATGCATAAGGTTATCGTCTTTTGTTTGCAAACAATTTTCCTTTAGCATCATAGATAGAAACATCCAAAGGCATATTACCTGTGGCATGTGTGGCACAACTCAGACAAGGATCATACGCACGTATACCCACTTCTATAGCATTCATCATACCTTCTGTTATGATGTCATTACCACCCAAATATTCTTCTGCTACTGAACGTACAGTACGGTTCATAACAGTGTTGTTTTGTGTCGTAGCTACTACAAGGTTACAAAAAGTGATATTTCCTTCTTGATTTGCCTTGTAGTGATGTAGTAAGGTACCTCTAGGTGCTTCGACCACTCCTACCCCTTCTCCCGTCCAGTCCGCTTTGGAGTGGGTTAAGATAAGGTTTTCTTTTTGTAAATCTGGATCATTGAGTAAATTCTTAATGAGTTCAGCAGAGTGAAGTATTTCAATTGCTCTTGCCCAATTGGTATGCAACGTCATGTTATTTGCTTTTCCCTTGGTATAGTCATGGAAACGTTCTAACGCTTCTTTGGCAAGTGGTGTGTCTGTACCATAGGACTTAGTTACATTGACACGTGCTAAAGGACCAACACGTACAGAACCAGCATCTCTTCCTAAAGATTTTAGGAAAGGAAACTTCATATAGCTCCACTCTTCTGTTGCTTCTGAAAAATAATCCAAATAATCATGATAGTCCATCTCTGTAATGATATTTTTGTCATCATCTGTGATACGGATATTCCCATGATAATAGTCTACGTTTCCATTTTCATCAACCAATGACATATTGAGTGCAGGGACATCTGCAAATGTATCTACCTGATGACGGTTTTTTTCATGAAAATCATAAAATATTTCTAAACCTTCTTTGGCATATTCTATAACCTTATCCATGGAGAGAAGACCATCTTCCCCATTAAGTAATCTGTCTCGTTCAGCAATAGAAATATTTTTATTGACCCCGCCTGGTATTGAATTGATACCATGCATACGTTTACCAAGTACAGTTTTAATGGCTTCTTGCCCCCATTTACGAAGTTCGACTACACGTTTCACAAGTTCAGGGTTGGCTTCTACTAGACCAAGAACATTACGCTGTTCAGGTGGTGCATCCATACCAAAAAGCATTTCTGGTACGATGAGGTAATAGTATGCTGTGACATGTGACTGCAACTGTTGGGCATAATGTCCCAATCTGCGTATTTTCTCTGGTGCAGGAAGCATATTAACACCTTTGCTGTAACCTACACCAACCATATCATCCAAGGCTTTAGCACCACAGAGGTGATGACTGACAAAACAGATACCGCAAATCCGTTGCAATAACATAGGAGCCTCCCAATAGGGATGACCTTGTATAAATTTTTCAAATCCTCTAAATTCGACCACGTGTAATTTGGCATCGACGACTTGGTTGTTGTCATCCAGTTGAATGGTGACTTTCCCATGCCCCTCAATACGAGTAACGGGGTCTATTACTAATTTTTGACCCATATTAAATCCTTTTTTTAATCATATCTATTGATAGATGTTGGCAAATCGATTTCTCTTCCATTGACCAAATCATCTAATACTTTAAAAATTGCTTCTCCCTCTGGTGGACATCCAGGTAAAAAATAATCCATTTTTACGACTTCATGACAAGGATATACTTTACTTGTAATCAGTGGTAAATCTTCATGAAAAGGGATGACCGGTTTTGTGCCTGGCACGGTTGTGGGCGAATCTATATAGGCTTCTTTAAAGCATGCTTCTAGTGTTACATCATTTCGCATAGCAGGCACACCACCCCATACAGCACAAGCCCCTACAGAGATAAGTATGTCACAGTTTTCTCTAAAATGTTCCAATGTTTCTATATTTTCATCATTTGCAACACCACCTTCTACAAACCCTATAGCACATCTTTTGGGTATACGTTTAATATCTGTTATAGAAGCACGACTAATATTAATCTTGTCAAGTAAAGACAATAAACCTGCATCCATATCAAGGAAGGAGAGTGTACAGCCCCAACATCCACAAAGCCCTATCATAGCAACTTGTATTTTCTCTTCCCTTTTTGCCATGACAGCTGGATCCATAGGAGTTGCCGGAAGTTCGTGAGAAGCAATCTCATTTTTGACTACATTACTCATTTGTTTTTCCTTTCAAAATACGCTCTTTTATAGATTTTATTTCATACTTACGTTCCCCTATAGGTTTATTAAACCCAAGGTCTTTGTCGATAATGCATCCTACGGGACAAATATCTGCAGCACGTTTGACTTGTTTAGGTGTCATTTTATCTGCAAGTTTGACATCTATTTCTATGCTTGAATGTGTACTTCTCTTATCGATAGAAAATATTTTTTGTCCAGTTTCTTCATCTCGTATAAATTCAACACAACGTTGACAAAAAATACACCGGTCTCTTTCAAGCCAAATGTATTTGGATGCATGGTCTCGTGTTCGAACAGGAAAACGGTAGGGAAATCGTGATACCATCATACCAGTTTCATATCCAACAGCTTGTAATTCACAACGACCACTTTTTTCACAACTTGGACAGTTATGGTTCCCTTCTACAAATAAAAATTCTACCAATGCTTTACGCATATCTACCAAGTCAGGCGCGTCTACTTCTACTTCCATACCTTCATAAACCGGTACGGTACACGAAGCCATCACATGACCATTGACACGTACAGAACAGACACGGCATGTACCTAAACAAGGTTTCCCTCGCATATAGCAAAGACTGGGAATATAGACACCATGGTCAGAAGCAACATCTATGAGAGGTTTGCCTATCTGGGCTTGAATTTTTTTACCGTCTAGGGTGATTTCTGTTTTCATTCTGCCTCCTCTTTCATCAGTATTTTATAGGCATTCTTATGTCCCGTGAGTGCAGCATCCATATCAAATGATGGTAATAATGGTCCTTTAGGAACTACAAGTTTTTTCTTATAGATTTCAGGAAACTTGTTGAGTGTGGTTAAAATAGGATTTGGAGAAGTGGCACCTAGTCCACAACGGCTGGTACTTTTTACTAGAGTTCCCCAGCTCACAATCTCGTCCAAATCTTGTTGACATGCTTTACCATCAATCACACGTTCCACTTTATGTAACAAGTCTACATTCCCTGCACGGCAGGGGATACAGATACCACATGATTCATCTACAAAAAATTCCATAAAATGTTTTACTACGCCAAGCATATCTCTGCTTTGGTTAAATATCATCAAAGAACCATTACATGATAAGTCACTGTAACAGAATTCACGTTCCCCGTCTTTGAGTGCTGATACACATTCCCCAGAAGGCCCACTGATTTGTATGGCTTTTGCATCTTTTGCACCTACTAGGCGTAAGACTTCGTTAAGCATCATACCCCATTCGATTTCATAAATACCAGGATAGCTACAATCTCCAGATACACTTAGTAAACGGGTACCAGAAGATGCTTCTGTACCCATAGCCTTATACCATGCACCCCCTTTTTCTACAATCCTACTTACAGCAGCAAATGTTTCAACATTGTTTACACTGGTTGGTTGACCCAAGTATCCTTCTTGTATAGGGTAGGGAGGTTTGAGACGAGGTGTACCGCGTTTTCCTTCACAGGATTCTATGAGTGCTGTTTCATCACCACAAACGTAGGCACCTGCACCCATTTGAATACGTATATCAAAATGAAAATCTTTTCGACCTAAAATATCTTTTCCTAAAAGACCTTCATCATGAAATTCTTGTATCTGTTTTTCTAGGTAGGCTTTAAGATACCAATATTCTGCACGTAAATAAATAATACCCACAGAAGAGTCTATAGCATGTGCACAGACAATCATCCCTAATAACACATCTTTTGGGGATCGTGTTAAGAGCACTCTGTCTTTAAATGTCCCAGGTTCTCCCTCATCAGCATTACAGATGACATATTTTTCTTCACCTTCAGCTTCACGACAAAGTCGCCATTTCAACCCAGTAGGGAAACCTGCTCCTCCACGACCTCGAATATTTGAATCCAATACAGTTTCAATGACTTCTTCAGGAATAGAAGATAAACATTTAGAGAGAATGACTCTGTAATTCCTCTCTTTTTTAAAAAAAACAGACCCTTTGTTTTGAATGTTGGTAGATACCATCGCATCTATATAAGATACCTCTGTATGAGGATGTTGATTAGGGTTAGCGATTTCTTCGGCACTTTTGCCTTCTTTCAAGGCTGAGATGATATCTTCAATCTTTTCTGTTGTAAGATTGGTAAAAACGACTTTGTCCACCATCATTGCTGGTTCTTGATCACTTAAACCTATACAATTGGTATGGTACAAACCAAATGTACCACTTTCATCTATTGTTCCAAATGTACAACCAGTTTCTTTTTCTAACGCAGTATGTACTTCATCATAATTAGACATTTTAGCGATGACTGTGTCACTAAGATAAATTTGATGTTTACCTGCGGGTTGGGCATGAAAAAAGTGGTAGAAAGAGGAGGTTTCTCGAATATCAGGTGGAGACATGTTTAAAGCATCTGAAAGTTGATTCACCGCTTCATCAGATATATATCCATATTGGTTATGAATATCCCATAATATATCCATCAATCGTGTTTTGTCAGATTGATATTGTTCAACTATATTTTGGATTTTTTCTTTCATATGTAAATCCTTACTATTTTAACAACGTATGTAGAGAACTTAAATTACATGAAGGTGTAAACTAAAACCTCTTCATAGTCTAACTATATAGTAGGGCTACTTTATTTCTATAGCAAAAGCTCCATGATTGAGAGTGATTGTACTGTAGAGTAATTTTTTGTTACAAAAATATGTTTATAATCCTTTCATGACAATTTCAAAAAGATAGTCTATTTCTGCATCATCTATAAAGACAGTTTTTTTGCTTTTAAAAAAGTCTAAAACCTTTTTAGTAGGTAAGGAAGGGGAGTAGATACAAGAAGGATGAGCAGGTTTAAAAGCTTGCATCAATGCAATATCTTCTTCTATATGTTTCTCACATATAAAACAGTTTTCTTCAGGATAGAGCCTTCCTTCATACTCAAGTAAAGTAACATAACTTTCACATATGATACGTTTGGGATTTTGTTTATCCCATTTTTTAGCTGCATCAAGAAGCAAATTAAAATAAAATGAATCTATTTCTTCAGCATCACGTAAATGAGGTTCAAATTTTTTAATAAAATTATGCCAAAGGAGAAGCTTGTTTTTGTCAAAAATCCAGGGAAAACCCATATGGGAGAGTGAACGCAAACGAGGCATAAAACGTCCATTTTCTCCTTCTACTTCAAAATCTATTAAATTTCCAAGTTGTAATATCGAGTGTCGTGCACCAAAAAACCTATAGTATGTTCGCACATCTGTTGGGCTCAAAACCATCGCAATAGAATCTTCATCCTTAGCTTTTTTAACACTTAATATAAAACCTTTGATGTCTATTCCTCGTTTTCTTTGCATTATAGACCAAGTGATGTTAAACAAAGTAGCACATAACTTATGAAAGGGTTTCTATCTTTATTACATTAAACACCGTTTAACCACCACTTAGATAATATTAAAGCTATTAAAAAGTGTATTTTTACGCTCTTTAATATTAATTTAAAGGTTGGAATATGAGAGATTTATTTACCTCGTTTAAGGATAATTGTGGATTTGGACTTTTAGCATCGATAGACAATATACCTTCACATAAAAATTTGGAAGATGCGATTATTTCACTCTCGCGGATGATGCATAGAGGAGCGATTGCGGCAGATGGTAAAACGGGTGATGGCTCAGGTCTTTTACTTTCTCTTCCCAAATCATTTTTTGTTAAAGTGGCAGCAGAAGATGGTATAGATTTACCAGAAACATATGCTGTTGCGATGGTATTTTCAAAGAACGAAAGTGACTTTGATGTGATTAGGAAAGTATGTGAGAATAATGACTTGCATGTACTCTATACACGTACTGTTCCTGTAGATACAAATGCTTTAGGGGAACAAGCACTTGCCTCTCTTCCAATGATGAAACAAGTATTTGTCACCCCAAGAGGGCCTGTGGCTGCAAAAAGGTTTGAAGCTTTAGTATATCTTTCTCGTAAAGAGATTGAGGCAGCTTTGAAAGAGGATAAAGATTTTTACATACCGTCTTTTTCTACTTCTGTTGTGTCTTACAAAGGTTTGGTAATGCCTACGCACATTAAAGAATTTTATAAAGATTTGGCAAATCCAGACTTCAAAATATCATTTTGTCTTTTTCACCAACGTTTTTCTACCAATACTTTACCTCAATGGAAACTGGCACAACCTTTTAGAATGATAGCCCATAATGGTGAGATAAACTCAGTGACCGCAAACCGTTTTAATGTGGCTTCAAAAATGGCAACGGCGAAGTCTGATGTCTTTAGTGATGAAGAGATGAGTAGATTAAAAAATGTTATTCAAGATGGTATGTCTGACTCTGCCAGTTTGGATAACTTTATGGAATTTTTACGCGTGAATGGTGTAGACTTTTTTAAAGCTGCCCGTTCACTGGTTCCTGCACCTTGGCATAATGCTCCAGAAATGGATGCAGAACTTAGGGCTTTTTATGAATATGCAAGTACCTGTTTCGAACCATGGGATGGCCCAGCTGCTGTGAGTATGACTGATGGACGTTACATAGGTTGTGTCATTGATAGAAATGGGCTTAGACCATCTAAATATATCAGAACAACAGACAATAGATTACTTATCTCTTCAGAGTATGGTGTGCTTAGTATTCCAGATGAAGAAATAGTAGAGCGTGGACGTTTACAGTCTGGTGAAATGATGGGAATCGACTTAAAGTACGGGAAAGTACTTAAATCAAAAGATATCGATGAATATTTAAAAGCAGTACACCCTTATGATAAATGGCTTGGCAAAAATATGTCTTATCTTCAAGAGTTTGTACCTGATACGCTTACAGATACCTGTTCGAAACACCCTTCTGAAGCACTTTCTGAAGAGATGGAAGCAAAGCAACGTTATTTTAATTATACATCAGAAGTTGTGAGCAAAGTAATTAAGCCAATGATGCTTGAAGGCAAAGAGACTACAGGTTCTATGGGGGATGATACTCCTCTGGCTGCATTTTCTCAGGAGCAGAGAAACTTTACAGACTTTTTTAAACAAAAATTTGCACAAGTTACGAATCCACCGATAGACCCGATACGTGAAAAAACAGTGATGAGTCTGAATACAGGTTTTGGAGAGACACAAAATATTTTAAGTGATGGTCCAGAACATGCTAAAAGGCTTAAAACAGTTTTACCTGTTATGTCTGCTGAAAAGTTTTGTTTGCTTCAAGAGTTTGGTGATGTATCAAATGAAAAGTATGATGAAAGTTATAAAGCTAAAAAGTATGATACAACATATAGTACAGATATTAAACGCAGTCTTGATACTTTGATAGATACTATTATTAAAGATGTACGTGAAAATGGTATAAGAACGATTATACTGGATGATAGAGCGCTTACAAAAGATAATAAAGTAATACCTATGCTTATGGTTGTTGGACGCTTGAGTCAGGAATTGTTAGAACAAGACCTTAGGCATCTTGCAAGTATCGTCACTGTTACAGGAGAAGTATTTGACCCACATACAGCAGCGCTTATGTTGGCTTATGGTGCAGCAGCTATTTTCCCTTATTTACTTTATTATGCAGTGGAAAGAATGATAGAAGATGATAGTGATGTGAAGGGAACATTGAAACGCTTTAGGCGTGCTATGGGTGCAGGGCTCATGAAAATTATGTCTAAGATGGGTATTTCTACACTTTCTTCTTATAGAAATTCTAGACTCTTTGATGTTATAGGGCTGAGTGAAGAGATAGTACAAGACTGTTTTATGGGTACAGAGGGACTTCTTTATGGACTTGATTATAAAGATATTGATGAACGATTAAACAGTAATCATCAACGTGCTTTTTTTACGGACTTACAGACTAAAAATGCTCTCTACAAAGGTGGATACTACAAATATAAAAAAGGTGAAGAGTTCCATGATTTTTCACGTCCAACTATTACAGCTATTCAAAAGTGTGCAGAATCTGGAAATAAAGAGGACTATGCAGAGGTTCAAACACTGGTTAATCAAAGAGATAAAAAATTCATACGTGACTTTTATCAACTCAAAAGTGATAGAAAACCTATAAGTATTGAGGAAGTTGAACCTTTGTCCAATATCTTTAAACGTTTTTCAACAGCTGCTATGTCAATGGGGTCTATCTCTCAAGAAGCGCATGAAACACTGGCTGTTGCTATGAATACCATAGGCGCTAAGTCTAACTCAGGCGAGGGTGGAGAAGACCCTGCACGTTATGGGACAGAGAGGAATTCTAGTATTAAGCAAGTAGCCTCTGGACGTTTTGGTGTAACACCAGAGTATTTACGTTCGGCTACTGAGATACAAATCAAAGTAGCGCAAGGTGCAAAACCAGGTGAGGGAGGACAGCTTCCAGGATCTAAAGTTTCTCCACTGATTGCTTCTTTACGTTTTACAAAACCAGGAGTGACACTTATTTCACCGCCTCCTCACCATGATATTTATTCGATAGAGGACTTGGCTCAGCTTATTTTTGATTTAAAACAAATCAATCCAAATGCAAGAGTAGCTGTAAAACTTGTGTCAACTGCAGGTGTTGGAACCATCGCTGCAGGTGTGGCGAAAGCGTATGCTGATAAGATTATTATTTCTGGTGCAGATGGTGGAACAGGTGCAGCACCTATTGGATCCATAAGATTTGCTGGTAACCCTTGGGAACTTGGACTTATCGAAGCACATAATGCACTTAAGGCAAATAACCTTAGAGGACAAGTGACTTTAGAGACAGATGGGGGACTCAAAACTGGTTTAGACGTTGTAAAAGCAGCTATACTTGGGGCGGAAGAGTACGCATTTGGTACAGGGGCATTAGTCATTGTAGGATGTGTCATGCTACGAGTATGTCACCTTAATACTTGTGCGGTAGGTGTTGCTACACAAGATCCAAAGTTACGTCAGAAATTCACTGGAAATGTTCAAAAAGTGATAAACTATTTTACTTTTATTGCTGAGGAGATTAGAGAAATTCTTGCAGAGCTTGGGTATACCTCGCTAGAAGAGATTATAGGTCAAAACCATCTATTGGAAGTCATAGATGATGCATTTGCAAAAAAGTTTAATTTTGAAGAGATGCTGTATAAACTTGAGGGTGTGAATACCTGTCAAGTACCATTTAATGAACCCTATGATCAAAATGAGTATGAAAAAGCATTGATTAAAGAGCTTATGCCTACCATAAAAGATCCATCAAAACCTATAGTGCTTAATAAAAAAATTTCAAATCTTAACAGAAGTTTTGCCACAAGAATTTCTGGAGAAATTGCGGCACTTTATGGAAATAAGGGTCTTCCTGACGGGACGATAACACTTAATATGAAGGGAACCTCAGGTCAATCTTTAGGTGCATTTATGTCTAAGGGTATCAACATCAATATTGAGGGTGCGGGAAATGACTATATCGGTAAAGGAATGAATGGTGGTAATATTGTCATTACTTCACAAAAAGCCGGTCATGAATTTGCACTAGGCGGAAATACTTGTCTTTATGGGGCAACAGGTGGAACACTTTATGTACATGGTCAAGTGGGAGAACGTTTTGCAGTACGTAACTCTGGAGCTACAACAGTTGTAGAAGGTACAGGTGATCATCCATGTGAATATATGACTGGAGGTATTGCAGTTATCCTTGGTAAAACGGGTGTAAACTTTGGGGCTGGTATGACAGGCGGAAAAGCATTTGTATATGATGAAGAGGGTCATTTTTATGAAAAGGTAAATCCTGAACTGGTAGAACCATTACGCATAGATACAGATGAGTGGGATACTGAAATGTTTGAACTTAAGGCACTTCTTAAAGATTATGTAACAAAAACGGGTTCAAAAAGAGCAGCATATATTTTAGAACATTTTAGAACAGAGATTAGAAAATTCTGGATGGTAGCACCAAGGGGTGCAAAACCAACACTTCTTACTGACAAAAAAGGTGAATAGTTACTATCATGACTGATTTCATTCAAGCTTGTATACAGGCAAATGAAGAGATAAGTCAAGCAATAAAAGATGGTTTTGATACCTCATGGTTTGAAAAAACCCAGGTAGGTGCGGGTGGTGATGTCAGTTCAAAGCTTGATTTGATGGCTGAAGCCATTTTTGTTAAACATCTGGGTTCTTTTGGACAGATAGAATCAGAAGAGTCAGGATTAATAGGTGAAGGTCAGGACAAAATTATTATTGACCCTATTGATGGGTCTTCCAATGCACTTTCACTTTTCCCGTTTTTTGGTACTTCTGTTGCAAAAGTAAATGCTGATGGAGTTTTAGATGCGGCTATTGTATGTAATTTGAGTAATAGTGATATTTTTTTTACTAGTAATGTACAAGAAGTTCAGCAAGGTAAACTTTTTTCTAAGCAGTATCATCTTCCCTATACTGTACCGTATTCAGAAATAGGTCTTTTTGAAAAAGCATATCAAAACAGTCGTTTGGTTAAATTGCTGCATGATGAAGGTTTAAAATTTCGAGCTCCAGGAGCTATAGCACTCTCTTTGGCCTATGCTAGGACGGTAAAATATGTTTTATTTATGGGAAAATTCCGTATCTATGATTTTGCTGCAGGTCTAGCACTTTGTGAGGGTTTAGAAGTGATTGTTGAAGAGGATTATGTTATAGTATCAAAAGAAAAAAAGATAGCAGATAAAATAGAACAGTTGATTAAAGAGAATAGTGTTTAAGACTGAGGAGAAAAAATGTTTGGAAATTTATTTAAAAAAGATGAAGTAAAACAAGAGACACCCAATCAATGGATTAAGTGTCCGAAATGTACTTCTTTAATGTATTATAAAGAGGTTGAGGCAAAACAGCATGTATGCCCGAAATGTAACCACCATTTTCGTATATCAGCAGAAAAACGTATCGAATCAATTGTTGATGAAGGCTCTTTTGTAGAGATGGATGATACTTTGGCACCAGTAGATCCATTGAAGTTTTCAGATAAAAAGTCATATAAAAAGCGTATAGAAGAAGCTAAAGCAAAAACGGGGAAAACATCATCAGTTATGAGTGGAAGTTGTACAATAGGTGGAAACCCGGTAGAAATTGCTGTATTTGACTTCTCTTTTATGGGTGGAAGTCTTGGCTCTGTTGAAGGTGAAAAAATCGTTCGTGGTATTAGCAGAGCGATAGAAAAAAACTGTGGATTTATCATTGTCTCTGCATCTGGTGGAGCTAGAATGCAAGAGAGTACGTATTCACTTCTTCAAATGTCAAAAACTTCTGCTGCATTGAATAGACTACACCAAAAGGGTCTCCCTTTTATCTCTATATTAACTGACCCTACTATGGGGGGTGTATCAGCTTCTTTTGCAATGCTTGGAGATATCATTATGGCAGAACCGGGTGCATTGATAGGTTTTGCAGGACAAAGAGTTATAAAACAGACAGTAGGTGTTGATTTACCAGAAGGTTTCCAGCGATCAGAGTTTTTACTTGAACATGGTTTGATTGATATGATTGTAAATCGTGATGATATGCATCAAACACTTTCTGATCTCTTTAAACTTTTTAAAAAAGAGACTAAAAAGATTGAAACTGTATATGAACCAGAATCAATAGTCGAGAATGAAGAAGACGTAGTAAATAAATAGCGTTTTAATGTATATGTATTGAAGGGGTTTTGATAAATTCAACTGCCTTCTCGACGACCATTTTGTTATCTAAAATAGTACGATGCCCTAAGCCTGTTGTTTGTATGAGCTTTGCCCATTTCCATTTCTGACAAAGAGCATGGGAGTGTTCAATACCTATTTCTCTATCGTGCCTATCATGAAAGAGTAATGTAGGCACATGAAATGTTGAATCAAATATATCCTCTAAATCTTTTCCATATTTTTCAAAACCTTTTTTATTTTGTTTCCATGTATAGCTAAGCATTGATTTTACAATTTTTGGAGGGATATGTAGGTGTCTGGCAAAATTATTTGCCACAGAAACAACATTATGTATGGGAGCAATGAAGATGAGTTTGTTTGTCAATAAGGCGTGCTTAGAGGCTACAGTTACCGCAGCACATCCAAAAGAATGAGCAATGATACATTCTACCCCTCCTATGTGTTTTAATACTGTTTGCACACTGTCTGCCCAGTTTGCCAGGTCAGAAAGTTTTGCTTTTGTTCTCCCATGACGTAAGGCATCATAGGTAACAACCTGATAGTTGTTTTTCAGTAGTAAATCAGTAAAATGACTCATACTTCGTCCAGTGGTTGACCAGCCATGTACCAAAAGAACAATGGGGTCAGTCTCTTTTCCCCATTTGTAGCCTTGTAAAGATATGTTTTTATATAGAGGTATAGTGATATGTTTTGCTTGTGGCAACTTCTTTTCATGATGGTTCTTTCTGTTGGTATTGATGGGATAATGAAATAGCTTATGTGCAGATACGACTGCCAAAGAAGGGAACAAACGACTGACAATAGTAAAATAAAAGCGTATCAATAGAAGTTGTAAAGTATTGTGCATATGCATCTCCTTTTTTATATTATAGTATAATGAAATATGGAATACAAAATGCATTTTAAATATAATACAATGCATATATAGGAGTGAATATGCCCAAAAAAACCTACCAAGAACA
>Ga0256839_1002735_pt1 | contig 19229 bp, 18 predicted proteins | sample 354166metaG_FD_185968 | JGI IMG/M metagenome (GOLD analysis project Ga0256839, IMG submission 185968) | Hydrothermal vent microbial communities from Mid Atlantic Ridge, Atlantic Ocean - 354-166 | ecosystem: Environmental > Aquatic > Marine > Hydrothermal vents | place: Atlantic Ocean: Mid... | reverse complement strand
CGTCATTGCTTGCGTCGGTGAAATCCTTGCCGTCGTCATAGGCGTGGTTGATCGAGGAGATGCCCCACGCGGCGAGGGTTTTTAGCTCGGTGCCGTCGCCCTCGGTTTTGCCGTCTTGGTTCAGGTCCTGCCAGACCTTCAGCTCGTTCCAGATCGCGTCTCCGGAATCCAGTTTGCCGTCGTTATTCCCGCCGTTGATGCTGAGGTCATAGCGGGCGAGTGCCTGCAAATCCGTATCCCCGTTCTCCCCAAGCGAAGACAGCACCAGATCAACGCTCTGGTCAATCACCCCGTCACCCGCGCCCCGCGAGCCGTTGGCGTTCAGGTCGATGACAAGAAACCCGTCGTCATCCAGATCAAAATAAATGTCTTCGCCAAACGCGACTTCAACCCCGTCCCCGTCAAGGTCGAGGATGACGGGCTGAATGCCGGTGTAATCAGGGTTGACCGGCAAACCCGGGGTCGGCGTGCCCGTTCCCGTAGCTGTGCCGCCAACACCTGTGGTCCACGTCCCCGTGGACGGCGGAACCTTCCAGCCCCCGGTGGTGATCGGAATAGGCTCGGCAATTACGGCGGCTGTGTCGTCGCCCCGATCATGGCGGCGATGCGAAGGGGTGCTGGTGTCTGTGCCGGTTCCGGTAGGGGGTCCTTCTTCAGGCGCATCGGGTTGTCGATAGACCTCAACGCCTCTTTTATCCAGCGCTGCCAGCTTATCAGCCGCACGCTGTTGTGCTTCTGATGCATCAACTCCATTCCTAATATCGGATTCAAACGCCATCACAACCGAAACGAGATTTGGGTTGGATTTCCAGTCATCCGGTATCTGCTGATAAAAATCACTGCGGGCATCTGCTTCCGCTTGTGCCTCGCGTGGGCTATAGCCAGGGCGGAAGGCATTGCCGCCATCAGCATCCACTGCCGCCGCCTGCGCAAGCGCTAGCTCCAATGCTTCGTTCGGGTCCATTCCGTCTTTAATATTTTGCTCAAATTCTCGACTGATTGAAGTTGTGTCAGCATTGGGTAACATCATTTGATACAGTGATGTCCTAGCGATTTGCTCAGCGGGGTCAGGGCAGCTATCATCATAGTGTACTGCCCCGCAAGAGTAGTCCAAGCCTCCTTCCGGTACTTCGCCCCAAGGTACAGTGGTACCCCAAAATGACAACGCGTCCGTATACATTCCACTAAATGTTGGTCGCTCCATCCAAGAATCATAAACCCATTCACCAATTGGTGAACCAACAAGGCCGCCAACTAATCCGCCAGCTATTGCACCAAACCAACCACCTATACTACCCTCCGCAGCACCGGCTAATGCTCCACCTGCAATACCACCCAAGTATCCATACGTAGTTCCACCAGCCAGTGAAGCATAATCGCGGGCATCTCTTTTCCCATCAGTACCTTCGACATACCAAGAGGCCGCAATCTCCACAGGTAGCAAGGTCACCTTTATGAAGGCTGGTAGTGGCGCTTCAAGCGCAGCTTCAGTAAATGTAAGGGTTCCCGACAAAAACTGTGCAATCCACGCAACTGATTGATCTTCGCCTTCGCTATTTTCCACCACGCTTCCCATTTAGTTGCGCTCCTCATTTTCCATTCTAGATTTTAGCGGATTTTTCTTCCTAGGCACAATTATAAGTTAGTAAATTAATATCGCCATTATCCCTGTGGGGTAAATCACTACAAAAATAGGTACCAATCGCACAACTGGGCTATTTTGGAAAATTACTGGATCAAATATTGCTACAAATAGCAAAAATGGCCATGTCAAAACGAACACCAAGAGGTTCTTTTTTAGCATAATTTTCTTTTTATCTGTGATGCTTTTCATGCTACTTTCTTTCAACTTCAAGAGATTAAAATGTTATTAACATAGCAGGTCAATATTAGCGCCCGAAAGGTTTGAGTTAGCCTCAACGCTTCTGGCCGCCAACCCGCGCAAGATGTTGCCAAACACCTCAACGTCATTGCTTGCGTCGGTGAAATCCTTGCCGTCGTCATAGGCGTGGTTGATCGAGGAGATGCCCCACGCGGCGAGGGTTTTTAGCTCGGTGCCGTCGCCCTCGGTTTTGCCGTCTTGGTTCAGGTCTTGCCAGACCTTCAGCTCGTTCCAGATCGCGTCTCCGGAATCCAGTTTACCGTTGTTATTCCCGCCGTTGGTGCTGAGGTCATACCGCGCCAGCGCCTGCAAATCCGTATCTCCGTCCTCCCCAAGTGAATACAGCACCAGCTTCTTCCTCGGTGGCATCCGGCTCAGGCATATACCGTTCATCCTACAGCCATTTGAAGATCAGCCCTCTCATTGATTGCGAGCAATCAACTGTCGGGTAATAATTGGCATTCATCGCGTATCGCCGCGCAACCTGCGCTACAGAATCACCCGCTGTCGTCGTCTGAAAACAGATCGAACGCTTCTCTTCATCCGACCATCGACGTTGCTTCTGCTTTACAACCATAAAGTGCTTCTTAGTGTCCACTATCATTGGTGGACACTAACACCCCGAAATCAGCACCGTTAGGCGGGGGACGCCGGACGCTTACGCGACAGTTGCCGCCGGAAGCAAAACACACGTCGCTTAATGGTCCAATTTTACGCCGCGAATTGGACCGTTTTCTTTCTGCGATTGACAAAGGCATTTCAATCGACCGCACGCAGTTTCAAATGCCTGTCTGTTTCGAAGCGCAAAACCCGCCGCCATATCTCAGTTTTTATGAACCGCCTATCAGTAAGTCCAGCATCACCCTCCTCTTCCTGCAACAGCCCCACCCAACAAAGCGGGCGCAGGACTGTGATATAGAGAGTTGAGGCGATGGGATCAAAACCGTAAGCGGAAGGTTCCGGGTCACCATAAAGAGCTTTGCGCAGGGCAGACTGGCTGGTGCCGTGGTTGGCCTCAACATTGATGACGTTAAGGAAAATATCCCAGTTTCCTAAAATTCCGTCCTCTGCCCGCAAATGCGCGCCATGATCGAGGCGAAACAGATAATTGGATGCCAATTCTGGAAACAGTCGACCAGGATGAGCAACCAGTTCTTTTCCGGCCTTGGTCAGGATAAATTTCCCTTTGTAGTGCCTTGCAAGTTTGAATTCCTGTAAAAGAGCATGGATATCGCTGGCTGGCGGAAAGTCCCCCTCATTGAGAACCTTATTAATGCTGAACAGATCGTCTTCGGAATAACCCGGCCATTCAAATGTCGCCGCCGCCCAATGCACAAATTTGCGGTTAAATGCCCCGGATTTAGTTAAACCAATTCCACCCTGGGCCTCGATGTATTCCACCGTTTTTAGCACGCCGTGAATTAGGGGTGACAAAAGTAAAAGCGGGTCATCGTCTGACAGGGGTTTAAAGGCTGAATTCATTGCTGCTCCAAATTTTCAATGCGCAAATTTTGAACCAATATCACTTACACGGTCAACCCTAATTCCTGTTTCCAATTCCCGCGCTCTTGCGTGGCGGCGCATAATGGATGCGGCAAGGCCTTCAGCAAAACCTGCTTCTGCCGCTAGAATTATAATCACGTCCGGATGGCTGGCGAGATCAGACTCTGTGAGCATGAATGCGGCCTCATAACAAATCAACGGAAATATCTTTGTACCATCATCGAGCAAGAGCATTTCGCGAGATCCGGTGCCAAGATCAGACTTATCAAGAAACGGCACATCCGTTTCAATCACCGGCACAAGTCGCTCTTTATCGGAAACCTGCACACCCCCGGCCGTCACCAGCACCGCCGAATTGCGCAGCTCGGGAGATCCTGGGCGCGCATACCTCGTCATCCCAAACAAAAGCGGAAATAGATCGGGATCGAGTGATGCCACGGCCTCATCGAGATCAAACGTGCTGGTGACGGCATTTTCTGGCCAAACCGTTAAGCCGGCACCCGCTGTATCGGCGGAAAGCTCAGTAAGGGTTTCCAACATTTCGGAGGCATAGGCTGTTGAAGACCACTTCAACACAGAATCCGGCCTGTGTGAAATTCCGAAGATCGGCGGGCCAGCGTAGTCCGGACGCCCTGGGGGCGGCGCCAACCCAATGATCATTATCGAGGCAAACATAATGGGAAATGACCACTCGGTGAAGCGAGGCAGGATTGCGGCCACCAGCCCAAAGAACGCCGTTGCGCCGTAAACCGTCACCAGCGCCAGAATAACCCCGAGGGCTCTATCTACGGCAAACAACCCTACGGGAGCCATAACGAGGCCCAGACAGGCCGCTGTGACCTCGGCAAGCAAAAGCGATGCCGGAAGGATAAGAACGGGCACACGGCGCAGCACCAGCCGCGAGATAAGACCCGAACCTCCGTAGAAAACAAAGCCAGATAGGCTTAAGCCGAAACCACCGAGAATGTATTCAATAGGACCTTCAAAAGCAGGAAACACCCAGAGACCGGAGACAGGAACGTAAACCGCGCCCCAGACCGCTAAAGCCAGCACGGGCCGCTGTGTGATCAGGATTGCCAGCAAGCATAAAGACGAAATGCCCCCAGCCGGAATGGCCAAGAGCATTGATGCCGCCGTTATACCGCCTACGGCAGCCGAATAAAGCGCGGTTTGGAAGGAAGAATTAACGTTCACTTGGCGGGCAGACCGTAAGCAACTTCACATGGCCGATTTTGCCTTCTTCGACGCGCCGGAAAATGCCGGACCCCCAACCAATGGAGCCACCATAATCGCGAAGCAACATGACATAGCTTTGGCGGAACGGCGTTCCAACCGGGGCCAGAAGATTGCCCGCATTATCATAGACAGTATAAATGGTGTTTTCGGTGGGGCTGACGCAGACCAGATAGTCAGGCGGAAGGCCAATGAAGGTGTTGGCTTGCTGAGAATTTTGGTATTCATGCGAGCAATACTGGCTTCCACGGTCAGAGTGGTGAATGCAGCCTTTGGCTGGCTTTCTCAGCGCCACAGCCATTTCCAAAGCTCTAATAGCCAAATCCTTCTTCATTCTGTTGGACACAGCCCAGCCAATCACGCGCCGAGAATACAGGTCCAACACCACAGCCAGATAAAGCCATCCTTCGCGGGTCCAGATGTAGCTAATATCAACGACCCATTTCTGGTTGGGTTGATCCGCTGAGAAGTTACGGTTGAGCAGGTTCGGCGCGATATTGAACTTGTGATTGCTGTCCCCCTCTCGGCAGATTGCTTTGCAATCGCCTGCCGGGCAATGGTCGTGACCTTATATTTATGGGTTCTGACCACGGATATGCTGTTTTGGCGCATTATCCTGCCAATGCGACGATGGCCAACATCAAAGCCCAGTTCCTTCAACTCTTCGGTCATTCTGGGGCGTCCGTAGCTGCCCAAAGAAAGCTTATGCTGCTCTCGAATATGCGCCAGAAGCACCATATCCGTGCGCTGACTTTGGCTCATTGGCCGAGACCGAAAAGCCCGAAAACCACGCGGGCTAACATCCATGATTTGGCACAAGCGCTCGGTTGGAGCTTTCCCACGGTGCTCTTCAACAAACCTAAATCTCATGATTTTTGGCTCGCGAAGAACACTGTTGCCTTTTTTAGGATATCCCTCTCCTCCCGCAGAAGCCGGTTTTCTTTGCGAAGCTCGGCAATCTCGCGCTCCAGATCGGTTTGCATTGTTGGCTTCTCAGGGTTTTTCCGATCCTGCTGTATCCAGTGGCTCAGCGTTGAAAATCCAACCCCAAAATCAGCCGCTACCTGCTTTCGCGTTAGTCCACTGGTCAGTGCAACGCGCACCGCCTCCTGCTTAAATTCGGCCGTATGATTCTTTCTCATTGTCGTTCTCCTTTTGCGTATAATACTCGGTTAAAGGAGCGGCACAATTCCGTGACAGGTCCAGTCTACGTGGTCGTAGTCTGTCGATTGCGTTTCCCGGCCCGTTTCACTTAGCGAGCCTTTTGTCCGCAGCCTCCTTAGCGCTGGAAGAAGGATCGATCGTCAGCATTGATCCTCCCGGTCATATCAATGCCTCTGATTGGCAGGAATCCATGAAGTCGATCGCCAAAAATAGACCCTATATCTGGCCAAACCATCAAGATGCGATTGCGCAAGGTTTGGCACCTGCGCATTGCGAAGTATCCGGCCGGTCATTCCGACAACATCCGGCCACCTAAACCGGGGTATCCGGCTACCCATGTCTAGCTGCAGCGAGGCATGAGTATTTGTTTATCAGTTTTGGATACTTTCGTCACCTATTGTGAGTTTGGCTTTTCGCATGCTCTGATCGTCGAACTCGATAGCCCCAAGATGGCGGGTCACCTTGTTATTAAGTTAATCCAACAATGGCCGGATGGCGGCGTTCACCTTATCAAGACCAAAAAAGCGTTGATTACGCAGCCGCGCCAAAATCCAGCGCTCTGCTATCAGAACAGCACCCTCGACCTTTGTTTTGTCTTTGGGCTTAGCCCAAACCTCGGTCGCTAGGTTATTGGCATGATCTATTTCTCGGTATGCAGATTACCGGGCCAACACAGCCTAACAAACCCACTGAGAGAGTGCTAGTAGACAATAGGTGCGTTTTCTAATAGAAGTTTCAACAGATCGGTAATAGTAATTACACGACACATATACTCGGTTTCTGGTGGAGGGAATGATCATGACAGACACCGCGGATGACTACATCCCACGGCACCTCTCGCAAGAGCTAACAGAGGCCCTTGCCGCCTCGCGCATTGTCAACCTTGTCGGATCCCGCCAAGTCGGCAAAACGACACTCGTGCGTGACCTGTTCTATGAGGGAAAGTTCATCACATTGGACGATGAGGCTTTGCTCGCAGCTATCGAAGCGGACCCCCAGGGGCAGCTTGAAAGTTTAACAAGCGACCTGGGAACCGCGCCTCTGATCATAGATGAGGCACAGCGCTCGAAATCCTTGTCCCTTTCGATCAAAAGGATTGTTGACGCAAACAGGCGCAAAGGCCAGTTTGTCCTCACAGGCTCATCAAACGTTTTCACCAGCGCGGAAATCGCAGACTCACTCGCGGGTCGCATGCGCACTCTGCACCTCTGGCCTCTTTCCGCCGCCGAGATCAACCGGAGTGAGCCACAGCACATCCTCGACTGGGCGATCCAAAAAGACCCAAAACTACCACAGCTAAAAACCCCGGATGCCTTATCGCGCAGTGATTATATTAACCTCATCCTTATGGGTGGATACCCGGAGATACGTGAACTCCCGCTGCGCCGACGACAGCGCCAGTATCGTGACTACATAAGCTCTGTTGTCGAGCGCGATGTTGCCGATATTCTACCCATTCGGAAAACCGACGTTCTGCGGCGTCTGATTGATCAGATGGCGGCACGATCAGGCCAAGAGATAAATGTCACAGAGCTCACAAAGCTCCTTGGCGTTCGGCGCGAAACGATTACGCAATATCTTGATGTTTTGGCGCGCCTGTCCCTGATTATTAAACTGGGGGCATGGACCTCAGGAGAAGGAAAGCGCGAAGTCAAAAATGCAAAATATCATTTTGCCGATAGCGGCCTTGCGTCGGCCTTACGCAGATTTAACCAAACAACATTTGATGTTGAGGAAAACCCAGCCGCACTTGGTGGTATTCTTGAAAGCTACACCTTCAATGAATTTATGCGCGCCCTACCCCTTCAGGATGAGGACTTCCGCCTCTATCACTGGCGCAGTGCCGACAAAAAAGAAGTCGATATTCTGGCCGATGCAGGCTCAAAGCTGGTCGGCATTGAAGTGAAATCTGCCGCAACCGTCAGCAATGATGATTTCAAACACCTCCGGTGGTTTGCACATGATGGCCCGGGAAAAAACCGCCTATTCACCGGTATTGTGTTTTATATGGGCAAAGAAAAACTCTCCTTTGGCGACCGGCAGTTTGCCTTGCCCGTTAGCAGCCTGATGTGAGGTCTGATCACAGGCCATAGCGGGGCGGAGGGTTATACTTCAACGTTTCACATGCCAACCCGCTCCCAAAAGCTGTATTTCCGCCCATGGGCCTGTTTGAGGGTAGCGACAAAGGCGGCGTGGTCGCTGTGATCACCATAATCCTCAATCTGCGCGCTCAGACTTTCGCATTCCAGCAAGTGGCGGGCGGCGTGGCGGTAGCGCTTGGTGCGGGCGCGCTCCAGTGCAAAACTAATCATGGCGCGCAGGGCGAGGGTGGTCGCAAGCTGATGGCGGGCCGAAAGCGCATCGGCCAGCGAGGTCAGGGTTTCGTAGTCATTACCCTCGAGCGCGTCGCCCAGCTGCAAAACCAGCTTGGCCGCGTGGTCCAGCGCGGGCCAGTGGCACAAGAAGAAGAGCGCCATTTCCGGCGGCTCAAACGCTAACGCATACTCCAGCGCCTTATCCTCGGCCTCGATATCGTCAAAATCCGGCAAACGCTTAAGGTAATCCCGCAGGTCCCCTGCCGACAAGATGGATTCAAATTGCTGCCAGCGCTGCGCCTGCGCAGCCTCGCCTTGGCCAAGGGCCTCGAGCACCTGCAAGCGGGTGGTGTGCCATTCAGCCCAGCGGCGTGGATTGCCCGTCGCCGCGTCCAACGCCGCCAGCGCCTCGTCCGCCCGCCCTGCCTGCAACAGCCGCGCCGCGATATCGGCGGCAATCGCGGGGGCTTGCCGGGTTTTGGCGTCATAAAGCGCGATATACCCGTCCACATCCCCCTCTGCATCCGCAATATCTTTCAGCGCGACTTTAACCATGCTTTTGCGTCGAGACGCCTCTATTTCATCGACATAGGTTTCCCCATGGCCGCCCCACCCCACCACCTTGCGCTCCTTATCAGGGGGCACCGGCACGGGGGTTTTCGCAAGGTCTTTGACCAGCACTTTGAGATGGGTTAGGCCCGCTGGCCCCAGCGCCTCCGCCATCTGCGGGATCAGCCCGTCTACCTGGCCATAGCCGTTTTCCTGCACCGCCACAAACACCTGCTCGGCAAGGGTTTCAGGGTCGGTTTTGGCCGCTTTCGCCAGATCGGGCAGCGCGGTGAGGGCCATATAAAACACATCGCCCAAATAGCCGTTGGAATCATCACAACGCTCATATAACGGCCCCGCCAGCGCCAAAAACCGCCATAGCAAATCAAGCGCCTCGGCGGGAGCCAGCGGGGCCACCTTGCCGGTGATCGCCCCAAGCTGGGTTTCCAGATCCAGCACCAGCGCTTTGGTCTTGTTCCATTCAATATAGCTCTTTGCGCGCTTCAGGCTGGCCAGCCGCTTGCGCACATCCGCCGCTGCCTGTTCCGGCCCCGCAATCTCCATCCGCAACCGCCGCTTGAGCGCCGCGTCGCCCTCGGCAATATCCATCAACAGCGCCGCCAGATGCGCCGCGCCAAGCGCTTGCAATGTATCGGTGCTTAAAGTCTTGCGCTTCGCCATGGGGCCTCCTTACAGGGTGTTACGGTATTGTAACGCTGGCCCCTGCTTGCCGCAACCAATCTCAAACCACCGCCCAGACCCGATACCGCCCCTGCCCCGTGATTTCACGAATGAGGCCCAGCTTGGCAAAGGCATTAAGGTTCCGCCGCGCCGTCGCCTTATCCGCCCCCGTGGCTGCCGCCACCATCGCCGCCGTCAACGCGGGGGCTTCCAGCAAAGCCTTAATCAGCAACGGCGGCGTTCTCCCCGAAAGCCCCTTGGTCGCCGCCTCCGCTTTCCCCCGCCATGCCGCCAGCTTGTCCAACGCCATCTCCGCCTTCAGGCAAGCGTTTTCCACTGCGCTATACCAGCGCGCCAGCCGATCCGCCACCGCCCCGCCCCGCCCTATGGCCCCGCCCGTGGCCACAGGAAGGAACCGCAAGTTCCGCCCCTCTGTTCCACCAATTTTCCCTGCCGCCACGCCCGCTTCGAGCGAATCATTGGGCGCGCTCAGCCCAAACGCCCGCCAGGCCGCAAACAACGCCGCCGCTTGCGTAATCGCGTGGCAATCGCTCAGTGCTTCCCGCGCCGCCTGCCAGTCCTCTTCTTCCCCAACCATCCGTAGGGTGGGATTTAACCCCACCGCTTCCAAACCATCAAATGCCACCGCATGCCGCCCAAGAAACCCGCCAAGCTCATCCGGCATTCCCGCCCCCAACATCCGCCGCGTGGCCCAATCGGCCTTTGAGAGCACCCGTGCATCCTTCAGCGCGGGTTCCCGCAACAAGCCATATAGCGCAATCTTGTCCGGTGGCACCCAATCCCCCTGCGCCCATAAAAGCGCCGACGCCTCGCTATAGGCCAATCGCTTGGCAAAGCCGGTTGATGTGCGCGCATCGAGCCGCGCAAACGCCGCTGCTGCCCGCGCCAGCCCCCTGCCCTGCGCGGCTTCCGCCCGCCGCCAATCCTTGGCCTCAAAGATCGCGTGGCGCTCCGCCAACCGCCACGGCGGGTCCGTCGGAGCTTCGTCAATCGGTGGCCCCGGCAGGAACCAAAGGTCGTCTTCATCAGCCATGATGTTTAGCTACATATTTCATAACGCGCATTATACCTATTTAACGTCTCCTACCCAAGCATCTTTTTCCGAGCCCTATCACACGCGATAAGTATCAGTTATCACGTCTCTTGATTTTGAAGCCGAAATCGCGCAGAATCCCCCCATGACCCAGCTCATCCACGCCCCGAACCTCTCCCTGCAAGACGAACAGGCCTTGCTTGATCTCTACACCCGCGGCACCCCCGAAAACACCCTGCGCGCCTATGAGCGCGACCTGCTCTATATCGAGGCATGGAAAGGTGCTCCACTGGCCTGGCCGGAGTCTGAGGACATCGCCCTGCGTTTTATCCTCGACCATTCCCGAGACCTTGAGGCTGACGACACCGCCCGCGCAACCGCCGAAGCCCTCATCGCCAAGGGCCTGCGCAAATCCCTGAAATGCCCCGCCCCCGCCACGCTCGACCGCCGCATTGCCAGCTGGGCCGCTTTTCACCGCATGCGCAACCTCACCAGCCCGTTTGAAGCCCCGCTTCCGCGCCAAGCCCGCGCCAAAGCCCGCCGGGCGGCGGCGAGGCCCCCTGCCCCCAAGTCCAACAATCCGATCACCCTTGAGGTGCTGGAAAAGCTGCTGGCCGCCTGCGACCCATCCCTACGGGGCACCCGAGACCGCGCCATTCTCATGCTGGGCTGGGCCTCCGGTGGCCGTCGGCGCTCCGAAATCACCGGCCTCTTTGTCGATGACCTCACCTTCGATTCCGACCTCATCCACATCCGCCTGCTAGAAACCAAAACCACCGCCAAAGGCGCCACCCCAAAGCTGCTCCTCAAGGGCCGCGCCGCCCAAGCCATCAAAGACTGGCTCCACGCCGCCCACCTCACAGAAGGCCCCCTCTTCCGCCCGATCTCCAAATCCGGCACCGTGCTTAAGCGCCCCCTCCACCCCGACGCCATCCGCCAAATCCTCAAGCGCCTTCTCGTCAAAGCCGGTTATCCCAAAACCTTCGCCTCCCCCCACGGCTTGCGCTCCGGCTTCCTCACCGAAGCCGCCCTAAAGGGCACCCCCCTGCAAGCCGCCATGCGCCTCAGCCTCCACCGCTCCGCCGCGCAGGCGCAAAAATATTACGATGATGTCGAGCTTAAGGATAATCCGGCTACGGATCTAATGGGGTGATGTTCAACACGCTTGCAAACTGTTGAACACGTGTTATGTTCAACAAAACTGGAAACTGTTGAACATGAAACCTCACTCCCACATCTCCCACGCCGCCTATCACGACCTTTTGCGCCTGCTGCAAGACGAAGACGTCTCTGAAATTCGCGGCGCACCAAGCTTGGTGACCAGAGGCAACAAGGCCTATTGGTATGATAGTTACCGCGTTGGCACCAAAGTACACAAAGCCTATATCGGTGAAGACACCCCTGCCCTGCGCGCCCGCATGGCGCGCATCACGGGCCTGAAAGCCGAGGCCAAATCCCGCCGTGCCGCGCGCGCGCGCCTGATCCGCATTCTGCGCGCCGAGGGGTTGATGGACATGGACCGCGCCACCGGCAGCCTGCTCAATACCATGGCCAAGGCGGGGGTGTTTCGGCTTGGCGGCACGGTGATCGGCACCCATGCTTTCCGGCTTTACGAGGGCGTGCTTGGTCTGCGCTACAGCTTTGACCAGATGGCCCAGACTGGCGATATTGATATCGCCAGCTTCGAGCGGCTCTCTTTGGCACTGGATGATGTAGTCTCGCCGCCCCTGCAAAAGGTGCTTGGTGATTTTGCCTTCGATCCGGTTCCGGGGCTGGAAAAAGCCACCACTTGGCGCTGGCGGCAAAGCCAATCGGGGCTACTGGTAGAGTTCTTGACGCCGTCCTTTGAAGAGGCAGAAACCATCCGCATGCTGCCTGCTCTCGGCGTGCAGGCGCACGCCCTTCACCACCTGAACTACCTGCTCGCCGAGCCGATCAAAGCCGCAGCGATTTACCAATCCGGCGTGCTAGTGCAAATTCCCCGCCCCGAGCGTTTTGCCATTCATAAGCTGATCGTGGCGGCCCGCCGCCGCGGAGATGACCACCTCAAATCCAGCAAAGACCGCGCGCAGGCGGCGTTTTTGATTGAAGCGTTAAGTGAAGACCGCCCCGATGATCTGGCGCAGGCTTACGTCGACGCCAAAGCTCTCGGGCCACGCTGGCGGGAGCGGTTAGGCCAAAGCCTGCAAAGGGTGCCGAAAACGGCGGCCCGCCTTGCGCGTTTACCAACTTAACGAATAAAGCACCCTCAAATAAGGAGTAACCCGTGGGTTACCCTACTCTTTCAGAACCATTTGGAACGCCTGAATAGCTCTTTCCAGCTGATCCTTAGGCAGTTGCGCATAATCGACATTGTCAACAATTCGACACTCACCACTGCGTGCAGTTACCTTGGTTTTTCCCACATGAAACTCGAACTTTTCCTTACGCAGCCGAGGTTGTGGCGCTGCTCGTTTGCCTTCTGCTGCCACGAACTTATTCAACAAAGCTGTCTGCTCGTCAGCATCTGCGGCGCGCGCTAAGCCAGAAGCCAACTCGCCTGCGCCATCGGATTTGAGCTTTCGTGCAACATCCACACCTAGGTTCCTTGAGATATCCTTGGGCCACTTAAGCGCGCCCCCCAATTCTTCCAATAGAAAAACGAACGACCTAATATATGAGCGCTTCATTTTATGAAGAGAACTATACAACGTATTCACCATACCCTCAGCATCTGTGCCCTCGAATTCCGCGGCGGCAACGATTGCGAGCTTCGCCATTTCAGCAAAGGTCAGGTCTTCCCGGATAATATTCTCTTCGACCATGTCAATATAGAGGTCGAGGCGATCAGCCCCGCTTTCAGTCACCCGTGCAGAAACTTTTGAGAATCTATCATCCCTCGTCTGCTCAAAGAGCTGCCGGAGTGCCGTTAGCCTTCGCCAGCCTTTCTTGAGTTGGAGCGTATTATTACCATCCCGATAAACTTCAATAGGCTCTCTTTGGCCTCGATTTTGAATGGACTCAACAAGCTCATCCATTTCATCCGAGTGCGCCACATCATCAAGCGCTAATCTGTCTCGTGGAAGATCGTCAGTGGAAATATCAAAGATATCCAACATCTCCAAGACACGCCCCTCGTTAACAGCGGCGCGGTATTCTTTAGCGTCGCTCGCATTTTTGCGCCGCTGTTCAACCTTTGCATCGGTAGAATCTTGTAAGCTTGCTGCGGCCTCCCTAACGGCCATTCCCATAGGGCCAGGGGTGCGCCGCCGAGATTTTTCGGTTGATTTCGTATCGAGTGCGCCAAAGCCAAATTTATTCTTAGAGCTCATTTCTTACCCTCCATCAAATCCGCGTTATCTTTCCAAGCCGCTTTCACAACACCAAGGAACTCCACATAGGCGCGGTCAAATGACTGGCGGGCGCGCTTCCAAGTTTCCCGGGTCATTTGGCGGTAGTCCTGTTCATATACTGAATTTTGAAACCGCCCCGACTGCTCAACAGCGCGCGTCATTTCCACAGGGTTTTGGCAAACATCGGCCCCGAAAACATTTTTGAACGCATCCATCATTGCGTTGTGAAGCGGGTTTGAAACTTCATACCGCGTCATCAGCAAACGGACATCCAAAAACCGTTTAGGCAAATCAATGCCAGCATCTTCAGACAATCCCTTGAAGCCTGTTGAGATATCCTCAAGCGCATCGCCGAGCTGGCCCAAAAAACTGGTTGTACTATCGTACTCCCAATAGCCGGGGCCAGAGGGCACATACAAAATATCCGCCGCGAAGGCTGCGTTCAAAGATTGATACCCAATGGCAGGCGGGCAATCAAAGATGATGATGTCATATTGATCATCCGGCAATTCATCAAGGTATCGCGCAACGCAGCCAAAAAAGCTCCAGGCTTGATGTAATGCGCGATACTGGGCTGACGCAAATTCGACAAAGGCCGCGTTGGCACAAGACGGAATTATATCAATCGTTGGCCAGCAAGTTTTTTGAATGAAATCTTGCACGCGCTGGGAGCCGATAGATTGTACATCTTCGGGAAGCTCGTCGCTGGCAGGGTAGGGGCAGTCATCAGGGTCATCATAGGTGGCCATAATCCGGTCTGCCTCTTTGCAGAGATCGCGGCACATAATCCCCCAAACCGTATTCCATTCTTTCACATCAACCAAACCCATAGAATGGGTGAGGGTGGCTTGCGGGTCAAAATCCACAACCAAAACCCTGTAGCCATCAAGCGCGGCAGCATTCGCCAAGTGCTGAGCCACAACCGTTTTACCAACACCACCTTTGAAATTGGAAACAGCGACCCGCATCGCGCGTCCAGCGGGCCGTTCGGGAAGCAACCGTTTGCCACGAAACTTCAGCCGACGACGAAGCTCGTTTATTTCACCGAGGGAAAACCAACGCTGCCTGCCATCTTCTTCCACCTCTCCCTGGGGTAGGGTAGGGTCGTCCGCAAGTTTTTTTCGTAACGTATCCGCGGGGACATTAAACATAAATTGGCAGATTTCCCAAATTGAGAAGGGCCGAAGGTGTTTTTCTTCGCCGGGAGAAAACGTCGCCTTACGCACAGCCGCTTGCTGTTCTAAGCTGCGATCATTCATCGCCTGAAGGTGGGAGTGGTCTCGCATATTGTATCTCGCTTTAAATAGAGGCACATTATGAATAACGCGATTTCTAAAAAATTCAATTCTTAGTTTTTCGCTTTTCCGGTTTTTCGCGAGTATGATTCGAAAAACACGATGTTTTTTCGTTTTCATCCATATTTTGGTGACACGTAAATCGAAAAACATATAAATATGGTGACACAGGCCAGTGGTTATGGTGACACTCAAGCTGTCCCCCCATAACCTATTAACCATAAATATTATATTTGAATGGAAAAACCCGCTTAAATATTTAATGTTGACTTATTACGGGATTATCTCTCATATCTACTACATAAGCAGAATCAGCCAAAAGAGCAGATCGCGGAATATCGGGTAGTCATCATGGATGCTAAGAAATTAACGGGTCCGAATGCGGGTTCCATAAAATATGATCTTATCACGGCAATGAGTGTCGTTGGACTTGCAGGGAAACCAACACTGCAAACATCGATGACTCGCCTCATAGCACTTGTGACTGCTCGATATAATTGGTTTCGAGATGAGGTTACCGTTGGACAACGGGATATTGCCAAAATGTGGTCTGTAGACCAGCGAACTGTAAAACGAGAAATGAAACGATTGGTTGAAGCCGGTATTTTGCTAAAATTGAGGCACGGAGTGCGGGGCAGGGTGGCTGCATATCGCTTGAATTATAGAGAGATCGTGAACCTGACCGAACCGCATTGGGCTTTAGTTGGCCCGGATTTTGTTGAACGCATGTCAACCCTGTATCCTCGAAGTGCAGTCAAAGTTGTGAAAGTCGATTTTGGCAAAAAACCGCTAGATTGTAATATACCCATGACGGAAGATCGAACAGGTTGGCGGAAAGTACGTCAATTTTTGCGCGAAAATGATGAAAGCATTTTTCAAAATTGGTACAGCAAGCTTACCTTCAAAAGTGTCACTGATAGCGAACTAATACTAACGGCACCCAATAATTTTATTGCTCAATACATCCTTACACATCTGCAAAGCTCATTACTTCTAGCGGCACAGGAGGTTTTGGCCAAAGTGGACCGTATTCGAATTGAAGTTGAAATATGAGCTTTTAATTCCAAAGCTATCGTTTACACACTCGAGGGTCAGTAGACTTCATGGATATCCAATAAAGTATCCATTTATATCCGATTAGGTATAAACGATAGGCTTGGAGTGAGACGCGGTCGGAGCGGCGCTCACCGGTATCTCGGCTTCGCTTTGATCTGAGAAAATAATTCCGTTTGATGGCCCCATGTAGTTCGGCAAAGCCACTCCCTGCCACATGACATTTCTAAGAACCGCTGGTTCTCGCGCCTGCAAGGGAAATAGGCAGGGCCGTGTCCTCGCTGTGCTGCGGGCCGCACCCATTCCCCGCCGATTTTCCTTGCAGTTGCTACCTCCGGCACTTCGCCAGTGGGTCAGGTTTTAGAGACGAGCGCGCTAAGGCGCTTTGCCTAAAACCAGACAGAAAAGGGGCGGTAAGTCCCGCCTGTCGCACCACATAAGGAGTGCCCGAAATGGCGAATATTGATATTTTCAAAGACCTTACAATCAAGACAAATGAGGAAGGAGTGACCACGATGGCCGTTCCCGGAGCTTGGGGAGCCCCTGTTGGTTGCGAATACTGGCATGTGGGCGGGGAGGGCAACGCTTGGCGTTATCGTCTATCCGGGGCTGATGGGCCGCGCATATCCTATTCCCACCCGTCCGAGCTTGGATGCCAGATTGCCATTAAGCGACATTTTATCACGGTGGGGTTGGTCGAAGTGCCAGAGGATAACAGGCACCTAGACGACGAAAACCAGCTTATTGCCGCTGAAATTCTAGCCAACTGGAATGCGCAAACCGGAAAGCCTCGCGTAGGGGACTTCCTGCGCTTTCCCGATGGTTCAATGAAACGGTTTTGCAATGATACGGGGGATGGTCAGCAGCTGACCAAAGGCGGCAGTTTTTCCATTGGGCGCAATGGCGGTGTTTCTTATTCCGGTGGATTGGAAAGCCCGATGATGTGGGAGCGGTTTAAGCCGACCGAGGAAACCACAAAGGGTCGGTTCTGGTTTTTCAGCCATGATCGCGCTGGGGCAGGGCGCGGGGTTGATGTATTCCTGCCGTGCCGGATTTATGAGCTGGTTGATTTCAGCATGACCCGCGAAGAGGCCGAAGCGCACACTGTTGCGAGCGCTTGCCGCGAATTTTGGGGAGCCAAAAGCGGTGATTACCAAAACCGTGTTGAAGCCCTTATGCGTGGTGAATTGCGCTGAGCTTATTGGCTGGCTTTGGCGGGCCAGCCTTTCACAGTTTTCGAAAGGATACGGAAATGAAAATCTGGATTGCCCTCGCTGAAACCGACAGCGGCAATGAAATGTCATATTTTTACAGTGCAGCAGATGCAGAGCGCTATGCGTTGGAATTTTGCATAGCGAGTTGGGATGAGGCTTTGGGCACCATGCCCGACAAATGGCAGGATGCTTATGAAATGCTGACCGCTGACCCTTCCTATATGGATTGGCTGCATATGGATGATCTGGACATTTCGGGCCAGCCTACTCTTGCAACGGTTAGAGCGAATTTAGCAAATATTACCCGCCATGCGGACAATGTTAATATCGACCATGTGGATTATCGGACCCAAGCCAAAGCTTGCGCCGGTCATGCGTTGGCGACCTTGGATAATCAGGAGGATACCAGATGATCTGTGGCTTGATACCCCTTGATTCATGCAGGATGGAATATGCCCATTATGAGAACATCCAAGGCAAGTGCATGACCCGCACCGCATATTTTGCCAGCTTTCCTGGTCAATAGGGCGCTGGAAGATGGTGCGTTGCGGGAGTGGTGGCATCGTGGGGCCTATTACACCGGCCAATTTGAGCACATCAAAGCACGGGTGTTGCCACGCGGTGAAGCTATGCCGCCCAAGGCGGGCTACAAACGGGGCAGGGGAATTATAGCTATCATTGATGTAATGCGCCATGGCGTGAAATCACCAAGCAGGATTGCCGCAAGGGGCCTCTTGTGGATATATTGATCCATGTCGGCTTTATGGATGCACAGGGTATAAGCGCCTGCTAAAGGTATAAAAATGGACGGCTAAGAAACGCTGAACTTTAGGCAGGAAGGAAAACCGGCATGAACGCTGTTGAAATCGAAGAAGCCATTTCCGCGTTGGCCGAACAGCCCTTTGATGCGGCCGAATTTCCGTTCCTGTTTCTTGAGGCGTTCGGCAACAAACCCACCACCATCAAGCGCCTGCGCAAGGGGCAGAACAAATCGGACATCGGCGGGGTGCTGCAAACCAACAACATCCATATCAAAACCTGCGCCGAAGGCGAGGTCACCCAAACCCTGGCCGCGCTCAAATCCAGCCCCGCCACCACCAAGGCCAAGGCGAAATTCGTGCTGGCCACCGATGGCGTTGATCTGGAGGCCGAAGACCTGAACAGCGGCGAGGTGATTGCCAGCACCTATACCGGCTTTCCCAACCATTTCGGCTTTTTCCTGCCGCTGGCGGGCATTACCACCGTTAAGCAAATCCGCGAAAGCAGCTTTGACATTCGCGCCACCAGCCGCCTTAACCGCCTCTATGTCGAGCTGCTGAAAGATAACCCCGATTGGGGCAGTGCCGAGCGCCGCCATGATATGAACCACTTCATGGCGCGGCTGATCTTTTGCTTTTTTGCCGAAGACACCGATATTTTCAAAGGGGATGACGCCTTCACCACCAGCATCGAGCGGATGAGCGAGCGGGATTCCTCCAACACCCACGATATTATCGGCGCGCTTTTCCGCGCCATGAACACCAAGCCTGCCGATCGGGCCGCCGCCAACGTTCCCCGCTGGGCCAATGATTTCCCCTATGTCAATGGCGGGCTGTTTTCCGGCAATACCGATGTGCCGCGCTTTAGCAAAATCGCCCGCTTGGCCCTGATCATTGCCGAATATCAGTGCGATGTGCTGTATCGTGGCCAACGGGATGCGCTGGCGGATTTCCTGCCGCTGGATGCGAAAAACTGGATCACCTGCGGCAATGCCCTGCGGCTGGACTGGCTGAGCATCTGCCCGCCCACGGGCACAGGGGTGAAACACCGCGCCGAAGGCCTGTTTGAAACCCCGCTGGACCAGGCCGAGATTGATTTCGAGAATGAAGGCGGCGAAACCTATATTTGCGGCAACCCGCCTTACTTGGGCAGCACATGGCAATCCAAAGAGCAAAAAGACGACCTGAAACGCATT
>Ga0256839_1002734_pt1 | contig 19230 bp, 17 predicted proteins | sample 354166metaG_FD_185968 | JGI IMG/M metagenome (GOLD analysis project Ga0256839, IMG submission 185968) | Hydrothermal vent microbial communities from Mid Atlantic Ridge, Atlantic Ocean - 354-166 | ecosystem: Environmental > Aquatic > Marine > Hydrothermal vents | place: Atlantic Ocean: Mid... | reverse complement strand
GCCAATCATTGAATTTCAGCAAAATAAATCTAAAAAATCTTCCACTAGTAAATAATGATGGTAATTTTTCTAAAAGTCAATGAAAATATGGCTAAAAAATACGAAAGTGGCACTACAAAATATTTCAGGAAGCTGAGCCATAATATTATTCAAATATTCTTACTCTGTCCCCAACTATTCAGATAGTGGCTCGCTCCGCGCTGCGCGTGAATCGTTATACATTACACTTAAAAGTTATTATTTTTTCTACAAGGCTTTTATATTCAGGGGCATACTCACGAATTGAATCAGAAAAATCATACATGCTAATAATATCCCCAATACCAGCCCCATTATTTACATCATGAAATCTATTTGTTTCATTTCTTTCATCCTTAGCTTCTGAAAAGAATATATATAAAGAAGACAATCTCTCCAGGTTTTTCTGAAAATACCAAAGCTTATTAAGTTCAGTCACACTATATACTGATGCGATTTCACCCAAATTCGCTTTCCAAACATCAGTTGATAAAAATGGAAAAGGATTATTAGCGGCTTCTTCTGCTAATTGCACAAACCTAAAGTCACCATCTTCAGTTTCCCAAGAGTCGGAACTCCCTAAAACTTTATTCCAATAATGTTTTATTTCTAATACATTATTTTCAATTTCTAAAGTAATTAGCTGCCTTAGTGACTTTTCTTTTTTACGCAAAGCTTTTGTTGACTTTATCCAATCTGATATTTGTCCTAAACAAAAGCCAAGAATAACAGCACTTATTGTAGTGATTGCTCTTGTTACTTCTTGTTCTTCCATTAATTTCTCTTTTGGAACAAGTGAAGTCAGTGTAAATATTATTCACTTATTTCTGACCTTACTTAATTGATCCCAATTATTTCGGTTTTTGACAGGCTAGCATTAGACTACTTTGATTTACTCAGTTGCTTATTTAATTTCGCGTATTGGGTTTTCAATCGAAATATTTTGAAAAATGCTGCAAAAACCCTATAGCAATCCCGATGAACAATTCGATTGTTAACGCAACAACTAAATGTAAGTGAATTGTAGTGAAATATAGATTTATTTCAATCGGCTAGAAGTTTAAACGAGATTAATTATTTTAGGATAAAAAATTCACCCCAAAAATCAACGAAAAAACCAACATGGCAGTATTTGTACTGTTAGTTGAAAACAAGTCAAATTTTTGTCTTGTTCAAAGATTGTAAAATATGCGCCTGATTTAGTGAATCAACTCAATAATAAAAAATCATGGGGGACATGGTCTGCCGCCGCACAGGCAACTCGGAAAGTTAAGCTTCAAATTGATGTTAACTAGGCAGTTTCATTGCCACTAACTTATGTTGCTCTGCAAAAACAACTGACTTTCGGACATAAAAAAAACCAGCTATAAAGCTGGTTCTTCAGAAACTTGATGGTGGGTCGTGAGCGATTCGAACGCTCGACCATCGCATTAAAAGTGCGGTGCTCTACCGGCTGAGCTAACGACCCGAAAAGTCTGACCATTATACTCGCTATAACTTATTTTGCAAATAAAAAAGTTTATTTATCCGACCAAACTCAGAAGGATTCCAGCAGCAACAGCAGAGCCAATTACTCCAGCAACATTGGGGCCCATCGCGTGCATTAGTAAAAAATTATGGGGGTTATTTTCTAGCCCCACTTTATTGGCGACACGAGCGGCCATTGGTACTGCAGAGACACCTGCAGCTCCTATCAACGGGTTTATTGGCGATTTACTGAATTTATTCATCACCTTGGCCATTAATACTCCAGCAGCCGTGCCAATACAAAATGCTACTGCGCCCAGAGCAAGAATCCCCAAAGTTTCTACTTGTAGAAAAGCGCTGGCACTTAGCTTTGAACCCACCGATAACCCCAGAAAAATTGTCACAATATTGATTAATTCATTTTGTGCTGTCTTACTTAGGCGTTCGACCACGCCACAGGCATTCATCAGGTTGCCCAAAGCAAACATCCCGACTAATGGTGCTGCCGAAGGTAACAATAAGGCACATAATGTCAACAACAACAAAGGAAATACAATTTTTTCTGTTTGGCTGACCTGGCGAAGCTGCTGCATTTCAATCTTGCGTTCTTCTGCAGTCGTCAACCAGCGCATGATAGGCGGCTGAATCAAAGGCACCAAGGCCATATAGGAGTATGCCGCGACAGCAATGGCTCCTAATAAATCCGGCGCCAGTTTGGAGGCTACGTAGATGGCCGTCGGACCATCGGCTCCGCCAATAATGGCAATTGCTGCTGCATCTTTCAAGGTAAAACTCAGCCCTGGAATCATATTTAGTGCCAATGCACCCAGTAAAGATGCAAAAATACCGAATTGTGCCGCTGCCCCCAATAACAATGTTTTGGGATTTGCCAACATAGGCCCAAAATCTGTCATTGCTCCCACTCCCATAAAGATGAGTAAGGGAAAAATACCGGATTTAATTCCAAAATAAAGGTAGTGTAAAATTCCGCCATCATCCGCAATACCAGCCACAGGAATGTTACTTAGAATTGCACCAAAACCAATTGGTAACAACAATAGAGGCTCAAAACCTTTTTTGATTGCCAAAAAAAGCAGTAAAAAACCAACCAGCATCATAAAGCCTTCACCAATGGTGAAGTTATAGATTCCAGTGCTTTGCCAAAGTAATACTAGCTTGTCCATTAATAATATTTAATTTATAAAAGAGAAACAGCAGTAGATTTTCTAGAAAAAAAGGATTATAAAACCACTAAAGGATCACCTACCGCAACATTATCTCCTTCTTTGATGGGAATTGAACTGACTGTGCCGGCTGTTTTGCTGCGTACCTCGGTTTCCATTTTCATGGCTTCCATAATTAGAACGACATCACCCTCCGCAATTTGGTCGCCAACTTCAACATTTATTTTTATGATATGCCCAGCCATTGGTGAGTCAACAGTTACACCACTACTTGTTACCGGTACAGTGGTATTTGAGCTTGCTGGTGAATCTTCATTGCTAATAGGCTGGATTGAAAGTCCCGCACCCGCGGGCCCGACGGCAACCGTAAAGTTTTTGCCATCGACATTAACAACGTAGGTTTCTGTTCTGTCATCTGCCATAGTCGCTTTGACTGGAACATTTGCTTCAGGATCTGGAACTGGCTCAAAAGCATCAGGGTTGCCTCGGTTAACAATGAATTTCCAACCCGTCTGCGCAAATAGGCCATAAATCAAAGCATCTTCTTCAATATTATCGGCAAGTTTAACAGCTTCGGCTTTTGCTTTTTCTTGGACTTCCGAGACCAATTTGTCCATTTCAGGATCAATCAGATCAGCAGGGCGACAGGTAATTGGCTCGCCACCGTCCAATACCCTTTTTTGTAATTCTTTGTTGACCGGTGCTGGCGTTGCACCATACTCACCTTTAAGTACACCCGCTGTTTCTTTCGTAATGGTTTTATACCGCTCACCGCTCAATACATTGATAACTGCTTGAGTACCAACAATTTGAGAGGTCGGTGTTACCAATGGAATAAATCCCAAATCCTCTCGGACCCGTGGAATTTCCTTTAATACCTCATCAAATCGATCACTACCACCCTGCTCTTTCAGTTGGCTTTCCATATTTGTAAGCATACCGCCAGGCACCTGGCTGATCAAAATACGGCTATCAACGCCCTTGAGGCTGCCTTCAAACTGAGCGTATTTTCTTCTTATATCCCGAAAATACGTTGCAATGTCTTCCATCGCCAGTAAATTCAAACCCGTGTCACGTGGTTGACCGGCAAAACTGGAAACAATCGTTTCTGTCGGACTGTGTCCATAGGTCATACTCAATGAAGAAATGGCCGTATCAACATTATCTACACCGGCTTCCGCGGCTTTTATCAGGGTTCCAACACTTAGCCCGGTTGTGGCGTGGCAATGTAAATGGATAGGAATATCAACACTTTTCTTGAGATTACTGACCAGATTAAAAGCATCATAAGGCGTTAATAAACCCGCCATATCCTTAATGCAAATAGAATGCGCGCCTAAATCCTCAATTTGCTTGCCTAGCCCAACAAAGTAATCGAGTGTGTGAACCGGACTGGTTGTAAAAGAAATAGTACCCTGTGCATGGGCATCCGTGTTGAGCACCGCCTTAATCGCACTTTTGAGATTACGCATGTCATTCATGGCATCAAAAATACGAAAGACATCGATGCCATTAACAACACAACGCTCTACAAATTTAGCAACGACATCATCTGCATAATGGCGATAACCTAGAATATTTTGCCCCCGAAACAGCATTTGCTGCGGGGTATTTGGCATTGCTGCTTTTAATAAACGCAAACGTTCCCAGGGATCTTCCCCCAAATAGCGAATGCAAGCATCGAATGTAGCCCCGCCCCATGATTCTATGGACCAGTAACCCACTTGATCCAGTTGTTCACAAATAGGCAGCATATCTTCAATGCGTAAACGGGTAGCCAAAATCGACTGGTGTGCATCACGCAAAACAACTTCCGTAATACCTAAGGGTTTAACTTTAGGCGTTTTGTTACCTGGCTTTTCAACCATTCAATTTCTCCAATGCCTTCATGTTGAATTCTGTGTTTTGAAAAAAGGACTATTTTACAGGAATCGCTAAAATTTCACGAAAATTGTTCATTCTGTACGTCCCGTCCTATGGCGATGCACAGCAGCAGAAATGGCAGCGAGTACATTCGGATCTATTTGATTTGCTGTGGCTTTCTTTGCAATGACTTGGGGCTCAGGAAAATAACGCTGAATGATTGAAGACATGATATTAAGTATAAATATCAACAGCGTTAAAAAAATGAATACAATCCCCATTCCCACGACCAGCAATTCTAGTCCCGGCATTAACAATTCTGTCATTTCTCTAATATATTTGTTATTTACAACAGTTTTACGAAGCTTTCCATTATCTCTAAAACATTAAGGTTACACAATAAAAATAAATTAATCTCTTAAAGAATCAGCCCCTTAAATTTTAAAATTCGACAAACGCAATCTTTTTATGCGTTTTTCAGAACAAAAAAAGCTTTCGTATTTAAGAAAGTAAATTGGTTTTTGTAAAATATTTACCATTAAAAAATAACATTATTTCAATAAACATATTATTTAACTTAAGCTCCCGAATAAAATTTTGGGATACAATAAATTGGCAAATCTTGGCTCTATTGATCAACACAATGAAAAACGATGTTTAAATTCTTACCAGGAATTATTTTAATCCAACTGGTAACTGCCGGTCTTGTCTATGCAGCAATTCTCCAGTCAGAACAACACCAACTTGTCGTTGTAATTATTTTTTTATCCTTACTAGTGTCTATTTTAGCTTCATTTTGGTTTTCGGCTATTGCTCGGGGTATGTACAAAGAAGAAATAATCAGAATACAGGAACAACATGCTCGTGATCGTGAACAATTATTGGTCAATGCAGAACGGGAAAAAGCTGATATTGCTACAGCAAGCTACAAAAAAATCGAAAAAGAGACTCGGAAAGTACACGCCAGAGCAAATTTTAAGGTCGGTGCAGCCTTTGCTGTCGCAATGGGCGCGGGAGGTTTAATGATATTTACTCAGCTTGTCACTGTGGGAGTGATGGTATTAATCGCCTCAGGAAGCGGGCTTGCTGGTTACTTGATGCGTGCTCGTCAGGAAGGGCTCTCCAAGCGCAAGCAACTAGCCACAAACGAAAGCAAATTAATAACTATTAATGAACCACCACCGAAACAGTTGCACAAAGATTAATAAAAACTTGGTCATTATATTAGAATATCCTCCTTTTTCATCCTTTTCACAATCATGAGAACATCCCGATTTCCATTACATACTATTAAAGAAACGCCTGCTGACGCTGAAATTGCCAGCCATAAATTAATGATCCGTGCCGGCCTGATCCGCAAACTGGCGGCGGGTCTTTATACCTGGTTACCGCTTGGGTTAAGGGTTTTACGTAAAGTTGAGAAAATCACCCGACAGGAAATGGAAAATAGCGGTGCGCTCGAAGTTTTAATGCCAGCATTGCAGCCGGCCGAATTATGGCAGGAAACAGGGCGCTGGGATCTTTACGGCCCTGAACTGGCAAGGCTAAAAGACCGCCATGACCGTGACTTTTGTCTCGGCCCTACGCATGAAGAAATTATCACAGATCTGGCGCGAAACGAATTAAAAAGCTACAAACAACTTCCAATCACCTATTACCAGATACAAACCAAATTTCGGGATGAAATTCGGCCGCGTTTTGGTATTATGCGATGTCGTGAATTTATTATGAAAGATGCTTATTCCTTCCATTTAGATGAGCAATCTTTACAAGAAACCTATGATTTAATGTATCAGGCTTACAGCAATATTTTTTCCCGACTTGGTCTACATTATCGCGCTGTCATTGCAGATTCCGGCTCAATTGGTGGCGCGGTTTCACATGAATTTCATGTCCTGGCAGATTCTGGCGAAGATGCCATCGCATTCTCAACTGAAAGTGAATACGCAGCCAATATTGAAAAGGCGGAAGCCATGCCGCCTGAGGCTTCCTGCCCTGAGGCCAATCAAGAGCTGACCTTGGTAGACACTCCAAATCAGCATAGCATTGAAGATATATGTCAGTTTTTCAATATTAAGCCCGAACAATGCTTAAAAACGTTGATTGTTAAAGCGGATGATGAACAAAATGGCCTGATTGCATTATTGCTCCGTGGCGATCATGAACTCAACCCAGTTAAAGCAGAAAAATTGCCTGGAATTGCTGCGCCATTAACATTTGCAAGTGATGAGGAAATCAAACAGGCTATTGGTTGCGCACCCGGCTCTATTGGTCCAATTGGCCTCAACATTCCAACCATCATAGATCGTAGTGCAACCGTATTGGCTGATTTTGTATGCGGCGCTAACCAAAATGACAAACATTATTCGGGCGTCAACTGGCAACGGGACCTGCCTTTACCCGAACGGGTTGAAGATTTACGCATGGTTGTTGAAGGTGACCCTAGCCCGGATGGCAAAGGTAAATTAACCATCGCCCGCGGTATAGAAGTTGGTCACATTTTCCAGCTGGGAACTAAATATTCCGAGGCAATGAAAGCCGCAGTTATTAATGAAGATGGCAAAAACCAAACCATGATAATGGGTTGTTATGGTATCGGAATTTCCCGGATAGTTGCGGCAGCGATCGAACAAAATCATGATGACAAAGGCATCATCTGGCCAGAAAATCTTGCCCCTTTTCAAGTCGCCTTATGCCCAATGAATATGCATAAATCTGTCCGGCTAAAAGAAGCAGCAGAGAAACTATATCAACAAATGCTGGATGCCGGGCTGGATGTTTTGTTCGATGATCGGAAGGTACGCGCGGGTTTTATGTTTTCTGATATGGAACTTATTGGCATACCCCATCGGGTTGTCCTTGGCGACCGTGGCCTTGACAACAATGTCATCGAATATCGCGGCCGTACCGACACAGAAAATCAGGATATACCATTACCCGAAATTATTGACTTTCTGAAACAGAAAATAAATTAATTGTTTTACTGATTGTAATGACAGGAACGTACCCAGAATAAACTGGGCAACTGACGCAGTATTTTTATTCATATTCAAGGCGTAGAAATAAGCGCATAGCCAGCTATGTAACTATTTTTTCCAATACAGAAGACGGATAAAAAACAAGCGAGTTGTTCAAGTTATTTCATGTGCGTTCCCAAGCAACTGATTTGCGATGGTTAAAGCGTAAATAACAGCTTGGGTTCTTACCTGGCGGCGATCTCCAGAAAAAAACTGCTGGCTTGTCTGAATGACACCTGGTTTTTTCAACCAACCGAAAAGCACAGTTCCTACTGGTTTATCTGGACTACCACCGCCAGGACCGGCAACACCACTTATGGCGATTGCAAAATCGGCAACGCTGTTTTGAATCGAACCAGTTAGCATTTCTTTAATAGTTTCTTCGCTGACGGCGCCAAAGCGAGCCAGCGTAGCTTCTTGAACCCCAAGCATTTGAATTTTTGCCAGATTGCTGTAAGTGACAAAACCACGATCAAACCAAACAGAACTGCCAGGGACTTCCGTAATAGCCATCGCGCAGGCCCCGCCAGTGCAAGATTCGGCAGTGGTTATTTGTAATTTGCTGGCAACCAGCAAATGGCCTAGTTGTTCGGCCAAACTATAAATTTCTTCATTCATTGATAAATAATTTTTCATCACTAATGTCAAAGCCAAACAAACCACACACCCCCATGATGCAACAATATTTACGCATCAAGGCAGAACACCCGGATACACTATTATTTTACCGAATGGGTGATTTCTATGAATTATTTTTCTCTGATGCAAAAAAGGCCTCTGAGCTTCTCGATATAACCTTAACCAGTCGCGGCGAATCAGCTGGCACACCTATTCCAATGGCAGGCATCCCCTATCATGCAGCTGAAGGATATATTGCGAAATTACTCCGGCGCGGAGAATCGATTGCAATTTGTGAACAAATCGGTGATCCGGCAACTTCAAAAGGACCTGTTGAAAGAAAAGTTGTCCGTATAGTGACACCGGGTACTGTCACTGACGAAGCATTACTCGAAGACAGAAAGGATAACCTGCTGGTCGCAATATCCCAACAAGGAAACGACTTTGGCCTGGCCAGCCTGGATTTGACCAGCGGCCGTTTTATGCTGCAGCAATTTTCGGACCTTGAACATTTGTTAGGAGAGCTAGAAAGACTCGATCCGGCTGAATTGTTAATTAGCGAAGACAGCGAATTTATTGCTTTATTGAAAAACCGGAATGGCTTGTGTATCCGTCCCCCTTGGCATTTTGATACTGAAAGTTGTCGTCAATTATTATTAAAGCAATTTAATGTTCATGATCTACAGGGATTCGGCTGCGACAATCTTCCTATGGCAATTTCAAGTGCCGGAAGTATTTTGCAATATGTCAAAGATACTCAAAAAAATGCCTTACCCCATATTCAAGGCATTGCCGTCGAAAACCATGAGCTATGTATACAACTGGATGCGGCTAGCCGCCGAAATCTGGAATTAGACTATCATCCTTCTGGCGAAATCAAATACACGCTTTTCGGCGCTCTGGATTTTTGTGCAACAGCAATGGGAAGTCGCTGTCTGAGGCGGTGGATCAACCGACCATTACGGGATCACCAAATTTTAAATAACCGATATAACTGCATCGAATCATTACTGGAAAACCATCTCTATGAAAAAATACATACCGATCTGAAACAAGTTGGCGATATCGAGAGAATCAGTTCCAGAATTGCTCTGAAATCAGCCCGGCCTCGTGATTTAGTCGTTCTACGCAATACACTTAGAGTTCTGCCAGATCTTCAACAAAATTTATCAGCGACTGGCAACCCGGGCATTGAACAACTTTGCCAGTCAATTGGCGAACACCCTGAATTACTTGATCTTCTTGAAAAGGCAGTTATTGATAATCCTCCCGTTCTGATTCGCGATGGTGGCGTCATTGCAAAGGGTTACAACACAGAACTGGATGAACTACGAAATTTAAGCCAAAACGCGGATCAATTTTTATTAGACATGGAAATCAGGGAAAAACAATCGACGGGTATTACTACCTTGAAGGTCAATTATAATCGCGTGCATGGTTATTACATTGAAGTACCCCGCTCTCAATCTGACCATGTGCCTGATTACTTCACTCGCAAACAAACCCTGAAAAATGTCGAACGATATATCACTTCGGAATTAAAAACTTTTGAAGACAAGGTACTCAGCGCCCGAGAAAAATCACTTGCTTTTGAAAAATCGCTGTACGAAGAATTATTGGAATTAATTAACCAATCACTAAAAGCTTTACAACAATGTGCTGCCGCACTTGCAGAACTGGATGTGCTGGTGACATTTTCAGAACGATCTGAAAAATTAAATCTTAACCGTCCAATATTATCATCAAGACCAGGAATTAAAATCGAAGCAGGACGCCATTTAGTTGTTGAACAAGTGATTGACTCACCATTTGTCGCCAATGATTTATATTTTTCTACAAAACGAAAAATGTTGATAATTACCGGGCCGAATATGGGCGGTAAATCTACCTATATGCGACAGACGGCATTAATCATCATCCTTGCTCATATTGGATGTTTTACTTCTGCTCAATCATTACAATGTGGCCCGATCGACAAAATCTATACTCGCATCGGCGCATCAGATGATTTGGCCAGTGGTCGATCGACTTTTATGGTAGAAATGTCAGAAACAGCCAATATTCTACATAATGCCACTAAAGACAGCTTGATTCTGATGGATGAAATTGGCCGAGGTACCAGCACTTTTGATGGCCTATCTCTGGCTTGGGCCTGTGCCGAGTATCTGGCAAAAAAAAACCTCGCCTATACTTTATTTGCAACCCATTATTTTGAATTAACCGCCCTGGCCGACGAATTAAATGTAGTACATAATGTCCATCTGGATGCCATGGAGCATGGCGATAAAATCATTTTTTTGCACAGCGTCAAAGACGGTCCGGCCAATCAAAGTTATGGCTTGCAGGTTGCTTCATTGGCAGGGGTTCCTGATTATGTTATCGAACAGGCGCGAAATAAACTCAGGCATTTGGAAAATAACGCCTATCTTGATCGTCAAACAGGTAAAGAAAGTCAACAATTGGATTTATTTTCAACCAAAGACTGCCATCCTGCCGTATGTTTTCTACAAGAGCTGGTGCCTGATAATACTAGCCCGCGGGAAGCACTGGATATTTTATATAAACTGAAGAAAATGGTTTAAGGATCGAGCACGGCATAAGTTGCTCAATTGGCTTGTCTTTTTATCTGCCTTCTGCGTTGTAAAAATAGTTACATAGCTGGCTATGTGCCTATTTCTACGTCTTGAATACGAATAAAAAGACAAGCCAATTGAGCAAGTTATTGCATGCACGTTCCTAAGCAATATAAACTAATTATTTATTTATCCAACTGCAAAGCTTGGACTAACTGTTTTGCCGGCATATACCCAGGATAAACGGTGCCTTTTTCTGTAACGATCATGGGGGTACCGCGAGCACCCAATTCTTTTGCCAAACTCATATGTTTATCAACGGGATTGTCACAAGTTTTTGGATCAGGATCATTACCTTTTTTTGCATCGGTCAAAGCTGCCTTCTGATCCTTTGCACACCAGACGGAAACAGCCTTGGTATAAGAGCTTGACCCCTTTCCTGCCCTTGGAAAAAATAGATACTGAATGGCAATACCTTGATCAAGATATTGATCTATTTCGGAATGTAGCTTTCGGCAATAACCACAATCAATATCAGTAAAAACAGAAACAGTATGTTTAGTTTTTTCCGGCTTGAAAATAATCATTTTGTCCTTGCCAATCTTTGCTATTGCTTTCGCTCTGATACCGGCAAGCTTTTCCTCCGTTAAATCCTTTCTTGCCTTTACATCAATCAGTTTACCCTGCAGTAAATATTTCCCGTCAGCCGAGACATAAAAAATATTTGAACCAGCAATCACTTCATAAAGCCCCGTAACTGGACTTGATTGAACTGAATCAACCTTCAAACCAGACATGGAATTACTCAGCATTTGTTTAATATCATCTTCACTGGCAAATACAGAACCAATAAAAAAGCCCGTACTTAAGAAAATTAACAGGATTTTATTTTTAAAATTCATAATGGTGTAGAAGTGCAAAAAAAAGTTAATAAGTCATTTAAAGACTTGCAAAGCTGAAATTGGTTCAATGGTTGAAGAAATTCAAAGACTATTGAAACAAACGTTCAATATCCAGCATAATCGCCAGCCCCATTAACAGTAACAACAGAGCCATGCCAATCTGTTGAAAAAAAGCTTGGGCGCGCTCTGAAACCGGACTTCCCTTAATTGCCTCAATAAGATAAAACATCAAATGCCCACCGTCTAACACTGGCACAGGTAGTAAGTTAATCACGCCAAGACTGACACTAACCAGTGCCAAAAATTTAAGGAAAGGCGTTAAACCCATTTCTGCGGATTGTCCGGCATACTGGGCGATACTGATAGGACCACTAAGATTTTCAACAGATGCCTTGCCAACCAACATCTTACCCAGCATCTTCAGCGTTGCAGATGAAAATTCGTAGGTTTTCTTCACTGCTGCAGCCAGCGCAGGGAGAGGAGCCAGTGAGTATTCAACCACCATCGACTCTCGCAGGTTTTCTGGGATTTTTACGCCAGCGCCAATTTTTCCGACTTGTCCTTCTTTCGTTTCCACGATTTCCGGAGTAATCGTCAAATGTAATCGAACGCCATCACGCTCAATTTCAAGATTAATCGCTTTACCCGGATGATCACGCACATATTCAACCCACTGCATCCACTCGATTAGCGGAATGTTATCAGCGCTGATTAAAAAATCTCCAGGTTTTAATCCTGCACGGGCGGCCGCACCATCAGGCAAAACTTTGTCTATCACAGGCTTGATTTTAGGTGACCAAGGGGTAAGACCAAGTTTTTTATAGAGAATTTTAGGGTCCTGGCTAGCCGATTCAGGAATTTTCAAGGCGCGAATTTGCCGCTCTCCATCTGGAGTTTCAACTTGAATAGAAATTTCCTGATCTGAATCAATTGCCGATGTAACAATTGCCGTTATCGCTTCGGTCCAGGTAGGTGTTGTTGACTCATTAACAGCCAGAATTTCTTCGCCTTCTTTAAATCCAGCCTGTGCTGCCAAGGTATTCGGTTCGATAGAGCCTAAAACTGGCCTGATACCGGTTTCACCCATTATAAAAACACACCAATATAAGAAAACAGCCAGAATTAGGTTGAAAAGCGGCCCGGCTAAGACAATTGCGAAACGCGCCCAGAGCGGCTGTCGATTAAAGGCGTAAGGTAAATCTTTTTTTTCGACTGGCCCTTCCCGCTCATCCACCATTTTGACATAGCCGCCTAAAGGTATCGCTGAAAGCGCATACTCTGTAGTATCAGGGGCTTTCTGATGAGACCAAACAATTGGCCCAAAACCCACCGAAAACCGTAGCACTTTCACACCGACTTTTCGAGCAACCCAGAAGTGACCAAACTCATGAAAAGCAACCAGGATGCCAATAGCCAGTATAAAATAAAATAAAGTTTGCATTTTTTGTTAATGCCTTAATTGCTGAACAATTTCTCGAGAATAATTTCTTGCAGTTTCGTTCGTTTGCAAAACGATTTCCAGCGTATCAGCTTTTTCTGGAGAAAATTTTCCCATACATTGCTCAATCACGACAGGAATATCTGTATAACGAATTTGTTCTTGCAAAAAGGCTTCAACCGCAATTTCATTTGCGGCATTTAATACCGTTGGCATCATTCCACCCGCATCAATCGCCTGGTTAGCTAAACTTAGACACGGAAATCTTTGCAGATCCGGGGCTTCAAAAGCCAAATGTTTAACGGCAAAAATATCAAGTGGTTCAGCGCCTGAGTCAAATCGTTCAGGCCACGCCATAGCATGTGCAATCGGTATCCTCATATCAGGATTCCCCATTTGGGCTAAAATAGTTCCATCCACATAATCCACCATGGAATGAATCACGCTTTGAGGGTGAATAACAACCTGAACTTTTTTTGAAGGAACAGAAAATAATAAACAAGCTTCAATGAGTTCCAAGCCCTTGTTCATCATGGTTGCCGAATCAACAGATATTTTTCTACCCATATCCCAATTGGGATGGGCCACTGCTTGTTCAGGAGTCACATTATCCAGCTGCTCTATCGGTGTTTCCCTAAAAGGTCCGCCAGAGGCAGTCAACAAAATCCGTCGGACTTCTTTTGCCTGACTTGCTGTTTCGTATCCTGCCGGCATACATTGAAAAATCGCATTATGCTCACTATCTATCGGTAATAATTTTGCACCTGACTTTTTTACAGCATGCAATAAAATATCGCCAGACATGACTAAAGCTTCTTTGTTCGCCAACAACACTGTTTTACCAGCTTCTGCCGCAGCAAGAGTCGGCAACAATCCAGCTGCGCCAACGATTGCGGCCATTACGGAATCAACTTGATCAAGTGTTGCAACTTCTTCTAAAGCTTTTGCCCCTGTTAATACAATAATATTTGATATCTTGGATGAAGCTATTTTTTCCTTAAAAACTTTACCTTTATCTTCGTCAGCGACAACCGCGTATTGTGGCTTATATTCGAGACATTGCTGGAAGAGCGCATCAATATTGCCATTCGCAGTCAACGCAACAATTTTGTAGCGGTCCTGATGCCGGGAAACAACATCCAGAGTACTGACTCCAATTGAACCCGTTGCTCCTAGAATACAAAGGCCTTTCACTAAGTCATTCTCCCAATTAAAAATACCCCCGCATAAAACACTGGAGCGCCGGCAATAATGCTATCAATTCGGTCCAACAGACCGCCATGCCCTGGCAATAGATTGCTACTGTCTTTTACACCTTTTAATCTTTTGATATAGCTGAAAAACAAATCACCATAAATTGAGACCAAAACAGTCAAAACAGATAATAATGCAAAATCTGAAATAATGATTGCGGGAAAACCATATATTAGCCCCAACACAACAGCGCAAACTATTGCAGATGCCAAAGCAGCATACATTCCTTCAGCCGTTTTCCCCGGGCTTATATCAGGCGAAAGCTTGATCGCTCCATATTTTTTCCCGCCAAAATAAGCTGCAATATCAGCAGCCCAGATCAACAAAATAAAATACATAACCATCTCGACGCCATATAACCTTCTTAATCGATCCAGGAACATCCACGCTGCCAATAAAACGAACCAACCAAGAAATACTTTATAACGCGTTTTAATCTTTAGAGCCAATAAATCTTTCGGCTTGTTCCTTATCAGGACCATAATTATGAACCAAACTAAAATTGGCGGTATGACAGTCCATTCAATGACCCCTGAAAAGTTTCTAATTTCTGGCTTATTGAAAATCTGCGCGGCAATCTCCAAAATTACCGTCCATGAGTAAACGCCAAAAATTGAAATTGCCAATACTAATAAAAACCCAATTTTTTGATAAATTTTATTGAGATCGACTAACTCAGTCCATTCCCAACCGGCTATTAGAATGATAAGCCCCCAAAAGGCGGCAAATTGAGGTGTGGATAAAAAATAAATCGCCAATAAAATTAATGGCGCAAGTATTGATGCAGTAATAATTCGTTGCAATAACATTGTTCTAGTTTTTATTTTAAATTTTGTAGCTTATTGTTAATCTGTTCGCCAGTGTGGCCGAACCTTCTTTGTCGTGTTGAAAAGTCTTCAATGGCCTTTTTCATGCTTTCTTTGTCAAAATCCGGCCAAAGTTCCGGAGTAAAATAGAGTTCGGTGTATGCTAAATGCCATAGCAAAAAATTACTGATTCTTTTTTCGCCGCCAGTCCTGATAAATAAATCAGGTTCAGGCAAGTCAGCAATTGACAAACGTTTTCTAATTGCTTCCTCATTAATATCAGAAATTTGTAATTGTCCCAGCATAACTGATTCAGCAATGCTTTTCGTGGCTTCTTTGATATCCCAGCGCCCGCCATAATTAACCGCAATAACTAAATTAAGGCCATCATTATTACGAGTTTGATTTTCACCCTGATTTATTTTATTTTGCAGTTTTTCAGAAAAGGCACTTCTGTCCCCAATAAAATGAATCCGAATATTATTTCTATCCAATCTATCAATTTCGGTTTGCAAGGTTGAAAAGAAAAGATTCATTAACAGCGAAACTTCTTCCTTGGGTCTTCGCCAATTTTCACTGCTAAAAGCAAAAAGTGTCAGCACCTCAATCTCTTCACTGGCACAAAATTCAACGATTTTTCTGACGGTTTTTACTCCCGCCCGATGCCCCATTGCTCTAGGGAGAAGCCTTTTCTGTGCCCATCGACCATTTCCATCCATAATAATTGCAATGTGCCGGGGTTTGCTGGTATTAAGAAGCTCAACTTCTGTTTGCATTATCAACCGAAACCTTTGTTAAATTGACAATAAGTCAGCTTCTTTTTCTTCTAGAAGCTTTTCAATTTCTTTTATAAATTTATCGGTCAGCTTTTGAATTTTTTCTTCACCCGCATGGGCTTCATCTTCAGAAAGTAACTTCTCTTTCAGTGCTTCTTTGATTTCTGAATTTGCATCCCTGCGGATATTTCGTATTGAAATCCTGCCATTTTCAGCTTCCTGACGAACTATTTTTACCAAATCACGTCGTCGTTCTTCAGTTAACGGAGGCAAAGGAATTCTAATTACCGTACCTGTCGTTGCTGGATTTAACCCTAAATCCGAACTCATAATGGCCTTTTCGATTGCTTGAACCATACTTTTCTCATAGGGAGTAACCTTCAATGTACGAGAATCATCAACCGCAACACTGGCAATTTGGGACAATGGTGTATCAGAACCATAATAAGAGACAACGATCTGATCCAGCAAACTTGGATGAGCACGCCCTGTTCTTATTTTTTTAAATTCGCCTTTTAAAGCTTCAACACTTTTGGTCATTCGCGTTGCTGCTTCTTGCTCAATATCATTGATCATCAAACATTTCCTCTTTCAATCAGTGAGCCGATTTGTTCACCTTTTATAAGTCTCATTACCGATCCAGGTTCAAAAATATTCATCACTCTAATCGGCAAATCATTATCACGACATAACACCAATGCAGTGGTGTCCATCACATTTAAACGCTGATCCAAAGCCTCGTCATACGTTAAATGAGGATAGAAAACTGCATTTTCATTTTTAACAGGATCAGCTGAATAAACCCCCTTGACCTTGGTGGCTTTTATCATTACTTCGGCATTAATTTCAATAGCCCTTAAACTTGCAGCAGAATCAGTGGTGAAAAATGGATTTCCTGTTCCTGCTGCAAAAATAACCACCCTTTTTTTCTCTAAATGCCTAACTGCTCGGCGTCGAATATAGTCCTCACAAACCTGATTAATTTTCAAGGCTGACATAACTCGAACCTGCTGTCCCAAATATTCTAAGGAATCTTGCATTGCTAACGCATTAATCACGGTTGCTAACATGCCCATTTGGTCGCTGGTTACCCGATCAAGACCTTCTGAGGCTTTCTCCGCACCTCTTAAAATATTGCCGCCACCTATGACCAAACCGACTTCTACTCCAGCATCGCAAAGATCCTTAACTTCTGTTGCCAAACGTTTGACAATATCTGGATCAATATTGCCACCCGTTTCACTCATGAGTGCTTCACCACTCAATTTAAGTAAGATTCTCCGGTACATCAGTTCGGTCATTTGTACATCCAATTTCAGCTGTCGTTAGAAAAAATCAACCTCTTACCTGAGCCATGACTTCTTCGGCAAAATTCTCTTCTTTTTTCTCAATCCCTTCACCGACCTCAAATCTGGCAACTCTGTTTATAGAAGCACCTTTACCTTCAACAAGTTTACCGACTGAAATCTTATCTTCTTTAATAAAAGGCTGGCCTAGCAATGTTATTTCCGCTAAAAATTTCTTGATTCGTCCACTAATCATTTTTTCTATGATCTCTGCTGGCTTACCACTTTCTTCAGCTTGGGCAACAAAAATATCTTTTTCTTTTTGAATCAACTCAGAAGGCACCTGATCTTCAGAAACATAGAGTGGCTTACTTGCCGCCACATGCATAGCAACATCCTTCGCCAATTCGGGATCCGCTTTACTCAAGTCTACGATAACCCCAATGCTACCACCATGAGAATAACAACCGACGCCACCTTCAGAAATGAATTTTTCAAAACGTCTGACAGTAATGTTTTCACCCAGCTTCGCAATTAAACTCCGCCGAGTTTCTTCAACCGTACTACCATCAGAAAGTTTCATTTCCAGCAACTGCTCCATATTCTGAGTATCATTTGTTAATAGTGCTTCAGTAACAGAATCAACAAATGCTGAAAATTCGTCTCCTTTAGAAACAAAATCTGTTTCGCAATTGATATCAACCATTGCTGCTATTTTTCCATCCGCATTAACCTTAACACCTACCCGTCCTTCTGCAGCGGTACGATCAGACTTTTTATCTGCTTTAGCCAAACCTGACTTGCGCATCTGCTCAATTGCAGCTTCCATATCGCCATTTGCCTCAACCAAAGCCTTTTTACATTCCATCATTCCAGAACCAGTTCTTTCCCTAAGCTCTTTTACCATAGAAGCAGTAATACTCATTATTTTTTACCTTAATTTAATAAAAATTCTGTAAAAACGCCCCCATAAAGGGGGCGTCTGATTTTATTTTATCTTTCATTGAATACTTTCAATGAAAGTTAACTTTATTCTGCGGATTCTTCAGAAGTAACTTTTGCATCCGCTTCAGTATCAGCTGCCGCATCTTCTTCAACAAAATCATCCTTTGTTGCACTCATATCCAAACTTGCGGCTTTTGCTTCAAGAATTGCAGCAGAAACCCCCTGGCAGTATAGTTTTACGGCCCGAATAGAATCGTCATTGCCAGGGATAATATAATCAATATCGTTAGGAGAATTATTGGTATCCACAATACCAACCACCGGAATACCTAATTTTTTAGCTTCCTTGACTGCATTTTTTTCATAGCCGACATCCATAACAAAAAGCGCATCAGGAGGCCCTTTCATATCTTTGATGCCGCCCAAGCTACGCTCGAGTTTTTCCAGCTCTCTTTCCATACCTAACGCTTCTTTCTTGCTGAATCTCTGGTACATACTGCCATCAGCCTTAACCGCCTCAAGTTCTTTCAAACGATTGATTGACTTCTTGATAGTTTTAAAGTTGGTCAACATACCACCCAACCAGCGGTGGTTTACATAAGGCATACCACAACGCTTGGCTTCTTCAGCAACGGCCTTTCGTGCTGCTTTTTTTGTCCCGACAAACAGTACTGTACCTTTGTTCATGGACATTTGACCAAGATAATTCATCGCCTCATTGAATAAAGGTAATGTTTTTTCCAGATTAATGATATGTATTTTATTACGGGCCCCGAAGATATATGGGGCCATTTTGGGGTTCCAATAACGGGTTTGATGTCCAAAATGAACCCCCGCTTCAAGCATTTCCCGCATTGTTACTGCAGCCATCGGTTTTTTCTCCTAAAATTCGCGAAACTTTCTTTAAAAATCATTCCGCTTGGGTTACGCCTCCACCTACCCCGCTTGGAAACCACTTAAATTATTTTTTAAGTTAGCACCCTACCAAACGTGACGACAAGTGTGAGTATTAGTATAAAAAAGAACTTGTCTTTATACCACAAATTCAATCTATTGACAAAAGCAACATGCAATTTTTCTTTA
>Ga0256839_1002733_pt1 | contig 19237 bp, 13 predicted proteins | sample 354166metaG_FD_185968 | JGI IMG/M metagenome (GOLD analysis project Ga0256839, IMG submission 185968) | Hydrothermal vent microbial communities from Mid Atlantic Ridge, Atlantic Ocean - 354-166 | ecosystem: Environmental > Aquatic > Marine > Hydrothermal vents | place: Atlantic Ocean: Mid... | reverse complement strand
CCAGCATCCGCCCGATAATAGCCATGCTGGAATACTACCTGAACAAACAACACTTCCCGGTACTCTTTGCTTCTGCCACTAACAACAACCGGTTGGTCCATGATGAAAGCCAACCTGTACCTTCGTCCGGGGCCGTTTTTTACCGCTTCCGCAACCTGCAAAATCCAGACATACAGCAAATTGCCATTGACCCCACCTTGCTGGATACGGCCATTGACATTGACGCTAACGAAGATGTTATCGGTACAGGTAACTATTTGGTCAACCGCAGCGCTTTACTAACCGGCAATACCCGTAGTTTTGCATAGGGTGAAATTAATGAGATAGGTTATATTTGGCGTTGAACCCGACCTATGAACTTAAAATACAACAACCGGCAGAAATTTGACCCCATACTCCCCGACCATGACGAATGGCCGGTGGTGAAGCTCAGCAAAAACCGGGAGGAATTTATAGAAAAGGTAACCAATGCCGCCTTTAAGCAAATAAAAAGACTCCGCCCTACCCCCCAGGCCTTAGTTCAGGAACTGGAAACCACCCGCTACAAAGAGAAACTCCGCCTGCAAAACGACCCCTGGGAAGTTGACCCGGACGATGAAGTGGCATTTTGGAAGAAAGTACAAACCGACTTGATGGAAATAAGCGGCAAGGGTGAAACCGGAGGCAAAGAAGATGAAATATTATATCGCATCCTGTTACGCTATGCTACCGAAATAGCCGGCAATTTCAAACATTCGTATTACCGCTTTACCCGCAGGGTGGTGACCTTTGGCTTCGCCCGCCTGCTCAACGCCTCGCAATCCAAAATGTTTTCCGGCCTGTTCAGGGGCGAGAGGACCCTACGCGACAAAATAAGGATCAGGGGCTATACCAACCTTACCCGCGACCTGGCCAAAAAGGGCACTATTGTTATGGTACCCACCCATTTCAGCAACCTCGATTCCATTCTGGTGGGCTGGGTTATCCATGAACTGGGGCTGCCCCCGTTCATCTATGGGGCCGGCCTCAACCTGTTTAACATGGGCCTTTTTGCCTATTTTATGAACAGCGTTGGCGCCTATAAGGTTGACCGCAGGAAGAAAAACCTGCTTTACCTCGAAACCCTGAAAACTTACTCCAACCAGGCCATTCAAAAAGGCATTCACAGCCTGTTCTTTCCCGGGGGCACCCGCTCCCGGTCGGGTATGCTTGAGAAAAAGCTGAAACTGGGCCTGCTGGGTACTGCCCTGGATGCCCAACGCAGCAGCTTCAAGAAAGATGCCAATAAAAAAGTGTTCATTGTGCCGGTGGTCCTTAATTATAATTTTGTTCTCGAGGCGCCCTCGCTGATCCATCAATACCTGGAAAAAGAAGGGCAAGAGAAATATTATATTGATTCCGACAACTATACTACTTCTTATAAGATTGTTAAGTTTCTGATCAAGTTCTTTACCAAACCAGCCGAGATATCGGTTACCATAGGCCATGCCATGGACCTGTTTGGCAATTATGTTGATAAAGAAGGTAATTCTATTGGCAAATCGGGTCAACCTATTGACCCCAGGGACTATTTTCTGAAGAACGGCAAAATAAGCCGTGACAAACAGCGTGATGAAGAATACACCCGGCTGTTGAGCCAGCGGATAGTGGAGGAGTTTCATAAATTTAACGAGGTGCTGCCCAGTCATCTGGTGGCTTTTGTGGCCTATTTGCTGCTGCGCAAACAATTTGTTAACCTCGATCTTTATAGCTTTTTGCGGTTGCCGGAAGATGAGTTGTGCCTGGAATTTGCCACGTTTAAAGAAGGGGTACGTAAAGTAGTGCAGGTATTGCATGAGTTAGCGCACCAGGATAAGATATTGCTGGCCCCTGAGTTTGAGCAACCGCTGGCGGTAATTGTTGATACCGGCCTCAACAACCTGGGGATGTACCATGCCAAGCGTCCTTTGCTACGCAATGAGAAAGGTGAGGTGATTACCCAGGACCTGAACCTGTTATACTTTTACCACAACCGGTTAGTTGGTTATAACCTCGATCGCCATGTCTGAAAAACCCGTAGGTGTAATTGGTGCCGGCAGCTTTGGCACCACGGTAGCCAACCTGCTGGCCGAAAACGCACACGTGCTTATTTATGCCCGCAACAAAGAGCAGTTTAAACAAATGCGTGACCAGCGCAGAAGCCACGACTACCCCTTACACGATAATGTCAGGCCCATTGAGTCCCTGGAAGAACTTGCCGCTGAAACTGAAATTATTTTTCCGGTAGTATCGTCCTCCGGGTTCCGGCAAATGATGCAAGACCTGGCCCCCTACCTCTACCCCTACCACACCCTGATCCACGGCACCAAAGGGTTGGATGTTTCCCTGCCGCCCGGCTCTGACATCAACGACCCCGATGTGGTTATCAACCGCAACAATGTAAAAACCATGAGCGAGGTTATCCTGGAAGAAAGCGTAGTGGTAAAAGTAGGCTGCCTGGCCGGCCCCAACCTGGCCCGCGAAATTGCCGATGACCATCCGGCCGCCACCGTAGTAGCCAGCCGTTTCGATTCGGTAATTGCCGATGGCCAGAAGTTGTTACGCAATGACCGCTTCCAGGTTTATGGCAACAAAGACCTGATTGGCATAGAACTCACCGGGGTGCTGAAAAATATCATTGCCATAGCAGCCGGTGCCCTCAGCGGCCTGGGCTACGGAGAAAACGCCCGGGCGCTGCTCATCAGCCGCGGTATGGTAGAGATGATCCACCTGGGCCGGGCCCTGGGTGGCAATACCGAAGCCTTTATCGGCCTGGCCGGCATAGGCGATTTGGTGGCTACCTGCTCAAGTAGCCTCAGCAGGAATTTCACCGTAGGTTACCGGCTGGCCAAAGGCGAAACCCTGGATGAAATTATCAACTCTATGCAAGAGGTAGCCGAAGGGGTTAATACCGTACGCATTATCAAAAAGTTTGCCGGGCACTACGGCTTTCGGGCGCCCATTACCGAAAAACTATATCAGATATTACAAGGTAAAGCCACCGTTAAAGAAGCCCTGCAGTACCTGATGAAAATCCCGCTGAATGTAGATATAGATTTTTTGTAGTCTTCCGCTGTCCCTGCGGCCCCGCAGGCCGGGGCTACACACCCTGCCGGCCCTTGGGCCGGCACAGAGCCGTTACAGCTTACCGCTGAGACACCTTCGCTATGGCCCGCAACCTTTGCAACAAAGGCGGGTGCGAATAATTAACAAACACATAGGCCGGGTGCGGCAACAGGTTGCTCAGGTTATCAGCCGCAAGCTTCTTCAGGGCAGTTATCATCTGGCGGCCACTGGCAGTAGTGGCCGCAAACCGGTCGGCTGCAAATTCATTTTTCCTGCTCACCTTATTCATCAGCAAACCGGTAAGCATGGAAATGGGCGAATAGAGAATACCAAAAGCAATCAGGTTAAGGTGGAGGCGCATAGTGCTGCCGCCCAGGGCTGCCGATAATTGCTCGTTAAAAATCATCAGCGATAAAACCCAGAGCATCACCCCGGTTTGTACTACCGAAAGTACCAGCCCCAACTGAATATGCTTCTTCTTATAATGGCCCACCTCATGGGCAAAAATGGCCACCAACTCGCCTACCGTATGCTTCTCAATCAAGGTATCATAGAGCACCACCTTTTTCTTCCTGCCCAGGCCGGAGAAAAAAGCATTGGCCTTGCTCGAGCGCTTAGAACCGTCAATGACAAAAATATTGGTCAGCGGAAAGCCCACCTGCCGGCTGTAAGCTTCAATGGCCTGGCGCAGCCCGCCATCCTCCAGGGGCGTGAGTTTGTTAAACAAAGGCAAAATCAAGGTGGTGTAAAACATGTTCATCACCACCATAAACAGGGTGATTGCCACCCAGAAGACCAGCCAGAAATTGCTGCCCAGTTGCAACACCAGGTAAATCAACCCGGCCAGCATACCCCCGCCAATAACCGCTCCCAACAAATAGCCTTTTACCTTATCGGTAAAAAAGAGCCTTAAGGTGCTTTTGTTAAAACCGTATTTTTCCTCGATAACGAAAGTAGCATAAAGCTGAAAAGGAAGATTAAGTATATCTGCTCCGAGAAACAACACCCCGAAAAAAGCCAGCGCCAGCCCAATCTCATGCGAAAAGTAATTGGCCAAAAGGGTATCTAACCAGCCAAAGCCCCCCAGCCACAACATGGCCAGGGTTAAAGCCGTGCTAAAAGCCGCAGTAAGAAAAGAGAACCGGGCTGTTTCACGCTGATAAGCCTGCTGTCGGGCATACTGCGCCTCATCATAAATGCCGGCAGCTTCGGGCGGCAGGGTGGTCTTGCTGTGCCGCAGGTTGAGCCAGTCGAGCAGTGCATTTACCCCGTAACCAAACAGTACAATGCCGGTTATTATCCACAAATATTCTTTACCTGTCAAATCCGTATGGTTTAAAGCGGCAAAGGTAGCAAAAGTTGTTCAACCCCGGTGAGTTTCACTATTCCACCCGGTTGTTTTACCCTTTTTTGTCGCAAGTCAAGCGTCTGCCCCAAGTGGAAAGCATCGCACAGCCGGCTTGGCACGTTTAGCAAAGACATAGCCGGTGTGGCCGGAAGATAACCAAACTTTTCAATACACCGCAGTGTTGAATATATTTAACCCGGAAAATTCATATGAATTTTCCGCCCGCGAGGCTAAGTTTTACGGTTTCAAATAGCCTTTCAGGTCGCTGACATACTGCTCGAAGGCCCGGAGGCCTTTGGGGGTAATCTCCACTGCCGTATGCTGATAATTGTTCAGAAACCCTTTTCGGGTCACGATGTATTTTTCCTTCTCCAGTTTTTTGAGTTGCACACTCAGGTTGCCCGAAGTGGCCCCGGTGACCTGCTTCAGTTCGTTAAAGTCCGACTTTCCCTTGCCAACCAGGTAAGAAACAATGGCCAGCCGGAGCTGCGCATGCAGTATCGGGTTCAACTTGTTAAACATTCCTGTTTTTACGGTGTTTGATCATAAGCAACAAGCCGGGCAGGGCCACCGCTATCAGGGCCACTATACCGGCCAGCAAGGGTTGATAAACCCACGCCACCCGTAAGGCAACCAACCCCGAAATATTGACCAGCACCCCGGCATACGTCAGCAACTTGTTTCGTATGGCACTGCCCGAAACAAACATACCTATGCCTTGTAAGATAAGTATTACGGGGATCAGAAACTGTTGCAAAACGGTGGCAAAAACAAACCCCAGCACCAACATATTAAGGGCCAGCAATAGCCAGCTATAAGCCGTGATGGTTTCGATAAGGTTGGGTTTCTTTTGTCGTCCTTTACGGGAAAAATATATTCCACTGGCTGCAAAACCCAGGGGCATAAGCAGGTACGGGTACCAGTTGATATCCTGATGCCCGGTTTTTAACAAGACAAATTGCCCGATGGTGGCCAGGGCAATCAACAGGCCCCAAAACAGGTAAATTAAGCCGTTCTCCTCAAATTTGCTGCGTGCCTCAGCTATCGCTTCCGCAATCAGCTCCAGGCTTTTCTCCGGGGTAAAGTCATGGGTTTGCATCGTCTTATTTCTTTTTTTATCAAATATAAAGTAGTTTATATTATAAACCAAATAATTTCATATTTTTCTTTCCTGCGCAGCCAACAGCAATGCTCTTCCGGCTAAAAATCCGGGCAGGGGATTTGCCGCACATTTTTGGGTGGCTTGCGCGGGTCACCGGTAAACCAGGCGTAAGAAATAGAAAATTCATGGGCGCCCCCGCTGGATGAGCCCAGCTTGGAAATAGTTACATCGTAGCTATAGCCAATATTCAGGATATTGTCTTTGGTGCGCTTGCTATAGCCAAGTAAAAACACCACCGATTCATTATTGGCAAAATCGCCCAGGTTCCGGAACGGGAAACCCCGGTACCAGGCGCCTAGCACAATCGGCTCAAAAGTAAAGTACAGGCCTAAATCCAATTGGTTAAACCGGCCCTGCTTCTTATATTGAAAGGTAGGCGCCAAACTGCGTTCCTGCTTTTCGGCATACATGCCATGGTCAATCACTCCCGACCTGAGAAAGAACTTATACCCCCCATGCACCGACCACTTCATCGGCAACGGGCTGTCTTCGCCTATCAGCGACTGGTTAGGTTGTGTGGGATGGCTGTTGCTAACCCCCAGCCAGGCATTCTGTGAGTAAAGCAAGAGCCCTAATGCCATGTCAAAATAGCCTTTTTTGGCCCCGGTATCAAACTGCTCAGCCGTAGGGCCGGTAATAAAGCCGTCCGCATCATACTGGTCACCGAAAGTAAGGTTAGAAAAATTGATATCCCGGATTACGTAGCCTGCCGAAACCCCGGCCCGGATGGTAAACTCTTTACTTATCGGCAACTGATAGGAATACAGCCCCATAAAACTGGTAGAACGTAAACCCGCCAACCCTTCTTTATCGGTTTGGATAAGAATGCCTACACCACTGTTTTTATCATCGATAAAATGATCGGCATAGGCCGCCATAGTAATAAAATTAGCCTCCAGGGCCGGCCACTGGCTACGGTAGTTGCTGCCTACCCGGGTAAACTGGGTAGCCCCGGTAAAAGCCGGGTTTAAGTACAACGGTGCCGAATAAAACTGCGAGAACTGTACATCCTGCGCCAGGGCATTGGTAAAAGACAGCAACACTGCCGAAAAAGCAATAAAAAATTTTATGGTATGGTCTCTCCTTTGCAACAGTGGGGGTAAATTAACAATCTGTGGTTTTAAATACCTTTTTAACATCCTACATAACGCTATCCGCGGCCAATTGTTATTTTATCTTGCTGATAAATTTCCTGCTAGATTAACAAATAAACCGCTACAATCAAAAATACCAAGGGCATAACGAGTATTTATTAGTAGATAAACGAGTATTTTTAGTCGCGAAAGTTTTTCTGACAGGATTATTACCATAAATTAGTCATTTTTACCCGATATGGTCACTTTTTTGCGGTGATATGTATCCAGAAACGAATAATTAACGTTGTAAAATAAACCATTGACATAATTACAGGTATGCCAAAACTAAACATAAGCCTGCTACTAGGGGTACTCTTTTTTAGCTCACTTGCCACCGAGGCACTTGGCCAGGTGTCCTACTCAGGCTATAACTGGTATTTTGGCAGCTCGGTTTACAGCATGCGCTTTGCCCGTCCGGGAGGGACTGTTACCCTCGACAGCACCAACATGAACCCACCTTTCGGCCGCTATGGCAATGCCACGGCTACCGAACCCGAAACCGGCAACCTGTTGTTTTATTCTGATGGCCAGTTGGTTTACGATGCCAGCTTTCAGTTAATGGACGGCATCATTGCCGGCAACCCCAGCTTTCTGCTTAATGCCGATATCAATAAAAACCAGAATACGGCCATAATTTCTACGCCCGGTGACAATAACCGCTACCTGGTTTTTACCAATACTGCGGCCAATACCCTTAATTTTTCAGTTATCGATATGACCCTGCCGGGCAATGCGGTTTTCCCGCAACCTAACCTGGGCTCGGTTACCACTTTCAATCAATCCATCCCGGCCAGTACGGCCATTCCCGGTGATGCCATGCTGGCCCTCGCCAAAGGCGACCTGTCGGGCTTTTGGCTGATTACGCTGGACCAGGGCACCAATACGTATAAGGTACTTGACATTAATGGCGCCAATCCGGCTTCCTGGACCGAGCAGTCGTTCAACCTGGGCATTGCCCTGGATGCGGCCAACATGAGTTACTCTGATGTCAGCGACAAAATAGCCGTAGCGCCCAAGTCCTCAAACACCAATATCCAAATCCTTGATTTTGACCGTGCCAGTGGCATTTTAAGTTACGATACGGCCGTTCTCAACTCCGGCAATGCCGACCAGCTTACCGAAGCCATTTACGACACCGAATGGTCACCCGATGGTACCAAGTTATATATTTCGCGCTATGGCGGTACAGCCGGGGTTGGCGATGTATTGCAGTGGGACTCCACCCTGCCGGCCAACAGTTCGTTATTATCTGTCTTGCCGGCCCGGGTATTTGGCAGTTATGGCCTGCAAATCGGCCCGGATAACAACATCTTTCATATTTATCAGGCGTTTAATGGCGGCCCCTACGTGGTTGGCAGCATCAGCGATGCCGACTCGGTGGCCTCGCTGGTACAATATAACCCCGATGTATTTGGCAACAACCAGGACTTTAGCGGCCAGCAGTTTCCGGCCCTGTTGCCCCCCCGGCCGGTAAACCTCAATGTGGACTTCACCTTTTCCGGCACCTGCGCCAATTCACCCACTAATTTTTATCCTATTATCACCCCTTTTCCTGATTCGGTTGTATGGCAATTTGGCGATGGCGGCACTTCTGCCCAACTGGCGCCTGTTTACACCTACACCAGCGGCAATACTTATACGGTAACCCTCTATGCCCGGCTCAACGGGCAGATTGCCAGTGTGCAAAAACCGGTTACCATTACCCAGTTTGACTTACAGCTTACACTCACGGCAGATACGGTAGCCTGTCAGTGTGAACTGCCAAAATATGGGCCTACCTGCACTCCGTTCAGCGTTACGGCCACGGTAAGCAATGAGCCGGCCGGCACCACCTACCTGTGGTCCAATGGCGACACCGGCCTCACCCTCACCCCCGATTCGGCCGGCTACTATTATGTTATTGCCACCGATCCCCTTACCGGTTGCACCGCCTATGCAGGGGTAAATGTGCAGGAATATGGCGCTATCGACCAGCGGGCCAATGTCTGGTACTTCGGGCAAAATGCCGGCATTGATTTTAACCCGCCTGCTACCACCGCGCTGGATGACAGCATGATGGATGCGCCTGAAGGGTGTACGGCCATCTCTGACCGTAACGGGGTAGTGGTTTTTTATACCGATGGTAACGATGTGTTTATCAAAGACAAGGTCACCGGGGTGCATACCCTGGTAGAAACCGGTATTGGCGGGGGTACCGGGGCGGCACAATCGGTCATCGGGGTGCCTTTCCCCAACGATGAAACGCAGTATTATATTTTTACTACCGAGGAAGTGGGTGCCGGCACAGGCAACTATGCATTTAAATACTCGGTGTTTGATATTAAAGTAAACAATGGCGATGGCGATATCGTGCAAAAAAATATCACCCTGTTTACCAAAAGCACCGAAAGGGTTACCGCCAATAATAATTGGGTGGTCATTCATGAATATGGCAACAATAATTTCCGTGCCTACCCGCTCACCACTACCGGTATCGGCAACCCTGTGGTGAGCAGCATGGGGGCCGATCACGCCACTACCGCCCCCGAATACGCCCAGGGGTATATGAAATTCTCCGCGGATGGCACCAAACTGGCGGTGGCCCTGGCAGCAGGGCCCGCAGGGCCAAACTATGTGGATGTATTTGAGTGGTCGGACAGTCTGGGGCAAGTGGTTAACTACCGGCAGCTCGACCTGACAGCCGATGGCGCTGTTGGCCAGGTGTATGGGGTTGAGTTTTCACCCGGGGGCACTAAGCTTTTTGCTACCGTAAAGAGCGCTTCCTCCTCCATGATAATGGAGTACCGGGCCGATACCCTGGACAGGATGCGGGTAATTAACCCGCCTATGTCAACCGGAGGTGAACTGGGGGCCATTCAAACCGGGCCCGATGGCCAGGTGTATGTGGCGGTAAACAACAGCAACAACCTCGGCACCATCAATGTCAACCCCGATACGGCTACGGCCTCTACCTTTAATGCCAACGGCTTTGCCCTGGCAGCCGGCACCAGCAGTAAATTAGGCCTGCCCAATTTTGCCAGCAATTTTGGCAATGCCGGGGCTACCCCTTCGTACTTTGTTTCTTCACCGGTTTGTGTAGGTCAGCCGATTAATTTCTCTGCGGTTACCACATCGGTAATTGATACCGCCTACTGGCAAATTGCCGATAACCTGGGCAATGTGGTATATACCTCACAAAACCTGGTGGACAGCACCACGCTAAGTGTGGCCGGGGATTACCTGATATCCTTGTTAATCGGCAACCGCTGTGGCTTTAATGTGGCCTTTTCACAAACCATTACCGTAAACCCTCCGCCACCAGACTCTACCTTACCGGCCGGCTTACCTTTATGCGGCACCGCATCGGTACTGAATATCTACGACACCCCGCCCCCCAACATCAACGATTTCACCTTTCTGTGGTCAACCGGGGAAACTACGCCAGCCATTACGGTAACTTCACAAGGTACTTATGATTTTACCGTAACCGATACCACCAGCGGCTGTACGATGAGCCGCAGTGTCTTCGTTGGCCCCCCGTTTACCGTTGATCTCGGCCCCGATCAAAATATTTGTGAAAATGATGCCCTGGTGCTTGACTGCCAGGCCAACGCCAATAATTACTTCTGGTTTATCAATAATATAGCTGTTTCCCCGGCCAACAACCAACGCACCTTCGATTTTGGCGCCCAGGGGTTAACAGCCGGTACCTATAACGTCAGGGTTGAGGTAGAAGACCCGGTTGACCCCACCTGTATGGTAGTAGATTCCACGGTTATCACCATTAATGAACTACCGGTATTTACAGCCACCGAAGGCAGCCCTGTGTCAACTTGTGGCGGGACAGACGGAACAATGAATATTGACCTTACCAGCAGCGGCAACTTTACCTACAGTATTACCGGGCCGGTGAACATTACTTCCCAGGCGATTACCGGGCCGGTGAACAACTTCCTGGTAAATAACCTTTCGGCCGGGGTTTATACTGTAACGATTACTAATAATGTCTCCCTTTGTACGCAACAGGCAGGCAATATAATTATTACGGAACCGGTACCCTTTGCCATAACCAATGTGGGTACGGTTAATGACGACTGCCTTGGTGGCAATGGCCAGATCACCTTTGAACTTAATTTAAATGCCGGGGCTATTAACTATACCGTTCGTGATCAAAATAATGCCGGGGCAACCCCTGTAACCGGCACCTTTGGCAGTTCCGGCCCGGGGGTAGTTAATACCATTACCGGCCTGAGTGCCGGCACCTACTCGTTGGAGGTTACCGATGTGGGGGGTGGTTGCACCGATTCACAGGTAGATATCACCATCAACCCTACCCCGCCCACCGATTTACAGGTAACCCCTACCATTGCCGAATGTAACACCACCCTTGACTTATCGGCCTTTGCCAGCTCCGCCACTGCCGGGGCCAATCTGGAGTGGGCCCTGAACACAGCCGGCCCTTACACCCCCATAGATACCGCCTACACCGACCTGGGCAACCAGACCGTATATATTAAAGCGGCCAGTTCTACTACCTGCGATACCGTTGCCACCGTAGATGTTACCCTGGTACCTACCCCCACCGTAACCATTGCCGTGGACTCTACCCTCATCTGCAATGGCCAGGTAACCCTCACCGCCAATGCCGATGGCGGCTACCCGAACGCCCCACTTGACTACCGCTGGAGTACCGGCCAGACAACCCAGTCTGTGGTGGTTAACCAGTCGGGAACGGTGAGCGTGTCCGTCTCTAACCAATTAAATGTCAGTTGCTTTGCTTCCGACAACTTCACCATTACCCTGCCGGAACCCTTTACGGTAACCTTATCCTCTACCCTGGCCTGCGATGACGGTAACCCCTTTACCCTCACCGCCACCCCTGCCGGGCAGTCAACTACTAATTTGACCTATAAATGGGAGTTGAACGGTATAGAGTTGAGCGATATTACCTCTACCATCCAGAGTATCACGGCCGGACTGTTTGTGGTTACGGCCACCGACCCCATTGGCTGTGCCAGTTCCGATTCCCTGGAAATTGTCAAGGCCCCGGTTACCCCAACCGATTTGTCGAGTGTGCAGGTTTTCTGCCCCGATGAAGGCCCCATAACCCTGGATGCCGGCCCCAACTTTGTCAGCTATCAGTGGGATACCGGGGAAACTACCCAAACCATTGATGTTACGTCTGGTGGAATTTATAAAATAGACGCCACCAATAACTTCAACTGTGTTACTTCCGACCAAACGGAGATTATTGAAGATTGCATCCCGAAAGTCTTCGGGCCTACCGCTTTTAAACCCGGTGGCCTGAACAGCGAATTTTACCTGTTTACCGAATATGTTGATGAATTTCAAATATTCATTTTCAACCGCTGGGGCACTATGGTTTTTCAATCAAATGATAAAGATTTCCGCTGGAATGGCACCCTCAACGGTGAGGTACTGCCAGCCGACCAATATACCTGGGTAGTACGTTATACCAGCTCGTTCCGTGACCGGGGAACGCTGGAACAATATGGTGGCGTGTTGCTGTTGCGGTAGAACATGGCCAAAATATTTCCGCCTGTCACAGGGAAAGCCATAAACTTTCCCTGTATTTTTAGCATCAAAATGAAAAATTTTATTTGCCTGTTAATCTTATTTGCCCTGCACCTGACCGCCTCGGGCAATACCCTGCATACTCCTCTATCGAAGATCACCACGGACACAATCCCCGACAGCACTTCGCAAGGCGACTATATGGGTTACCCCGCACTGCTTACATTTATGGAACGGATGCAATCCACGCACAGTTTCGGAAAAGCTTATCTGCAAAACATATTTAGCCCGGTAAAACGCGACAAGCGGATCCTGGAAAAAGTAAATAACCCCGCTGAAGGGTTGTTATGGAAGGACTACCGGCAAATTTTTCTTACCGAAAACCGTATTGACAACGGGGTTGATTTCTGGATAGCCAACGACTCAACCCTTGCCCGGGCAGAAAACGAATATGGGGTGGCCGCCAAATATATTGTGGCCATTTTAGGGGTTGAAACGGCTTATGGCCGGAATACCGGGAGCTTCAAGGTGTTGCAAAGCCTGACTACCCTGGCAATGGATTACCCGAAACGCAGCCGGTTTTACCTGCGGGAACTGGAAGAATTCCTCCTGCTTGCCCGTGAAGAAAACTTACCGGCAGATACCCTGAAAGGCTCTTATGCCGGGGCGATGGGGATGGCCCAGTTTATTGCCAGCAGTTACCGCTTCTATGCTGTTGACTTCAATAATGACGGCCAGAGAAACCTCTGGCAACCTGCCGATGCCATTGCCAGCGTGGCCAACTACCTGGCCAGGCATGGTTGGCAGGCAGGACAACCCGTTGCCGCGGCTGCAGAAACCACCGGTAACCAATTCTACACCATGACCGATACCGTAGCCAGAAAACCACGCTACACCTTGGGGCAGTTTGCCCTGGCCGGGGCTAAACCTGCAAGCAACTTTACCGCCAGTACGGTAAACCTGATTAAACTTACCGGCACCGATAACACCGAATACTGGTTTACGGCTACAAACTTTTATGTGATTACCCGGTACAACCACAGCCACAAATATGCTATGGCCGTTTACCAGTTGGCCGAGGCAATCAGTAAAAAACGGCCATAAGGCTTTTTCAGCAGGAAAATATCCCTTCGGCTATTGGCAACTGAGTTTTTGTGTTTATTTTGGAATACGCAAATGGATTAGATTTAAGATTACCTATGAGAAAAGTATTTGCATCCTTAACAATTCTGGCCGCATTAATCCTGACGTATACGGTTTATGATCATAACCGATACTCAAAACACCGGCTCGATGCTGCTTTATCTATCGGTAACCAAACTGTTCTTGAAGTAAAGGGGCACCTTGATTCTATTTTCTGGCAATCAAAAATATCAGCCGACTCCCTCGCCAGAAAAATTACCGCTTCAAATCTTGACGAGGACGCTTTGAAAAAAATCATCAGGAAGGAAACTGATAAGCACCCACACCTGCTGGGTATCACGGTGGCTTTTGAGCCTTTTAAAATCAATAAAGATAAAGAACTGTTCAGTCTTTTCTACAATAAAATAAAACGGGGGTTTTCTGCTATTGAAACCACCTACAATTACCGCGACACTACCCTTGCTACGGCAAGATGGTACACCCGGGCCGCCAGCCGGCAGGCGCCCATTCTCACCGATCCGTATTTTGGTGAAGCAGCCGGGGAACTGATAACCGACTATTCGGTGCCCCTGTTCAGAAAAAAGGGGGGACAAAAAGAGTTCGTAGGTGTCCTGACCTATTCCCTCTCCCTCGATCAGTTTACCGAAGTGGTAAATTCTTATATTAAAGGCAACTCAGGCTATGTGTTTCTCCTGAACCAAAAAGGTGATTTCATCACCCACCCTAACCGTAGCTTTATTCTTAAAAAAAGTATTTTCGAAGTGGTAAATAACCCCGAGTATGCCAAAACGCTGGCCAATACCCTGGTAAATACGGCAGGACATTTCCGCTTTGTAAGTGTTTACACCCAGGTGCCTTCTATCCTTTTTTACAATACCACGGCCCTCACCAACTGGAAGATTTTTGTGGTTTACAGCTATGCCGACCTGATTGGCAACCCGAAAAAACTTGAAAGAAAAATAACTAATATAGGCATGGCAGCCTCGTTATTTATATTGTTCCTGCTGGTAACCTTGCTTAAGCTCTATGAAAAGAAAACCCGGCATCTATGGCAATTATCGGCCATCATATCTATCTTATTCATCCTCAACATCGCCCTGTTCTGGGTCCTGCACCTCGACCTTGACTATTCCGAAGAGCTGGCCAACCGCACCCGGGTTTACAGCAGCAACGCCCTTACCAGTTACGTTCACAAAAAGAACTACGAGCAGCAACTGCTGGGCAAAGAGCGCTATATTGAGGTACCCACCGGTATTTTTATCGAAGAACTATTGGTTACGGACTCATACAATATGAGTATGAGTGGCAAGGTATGGCAAAAATGGCCGGCAGACCATGATTTAAAGGACAAAATCGGCTTTCACTTTCCGCAGGCCTCTCCCCTCGGGCGCTCGGTATTTGTTGAACTCCTTTCTAAAGACCGCCTTGATAGCGCCACCTGGCTTTACACCTGGAAATTCCACGCTACCCTGCGGGTTTTTTTCGATTATAACCACTATCCGCTCGATCAGCATTATATTGATATTAAAATCATTTATCCTGACGTAACCGATAACATTATTTTAATCCCTGATTTTGACAGCTACCGGGTACTCAATCCGTCATCCAAGCCCGGTATGAGTAATATTATTTTCCTTACCCGGCACCGGATTATTGCTTCGTATTTCTCTTTTTCATCCATCGATATGAAAACCTACTTCGGGCAAGACACCGGGTCCACATCACCGGAATACAATGCACTGGAGTATAATATCGTCATCAAAAGAAGGTTCATCACTCCCTTTATTTCCTTTGTAATCCCTTTCCTGATCGGGGCGGCCATAATCTTCTTTTTGTTATACAGCCTCAACAAAAACAAAGACCAGTACGACAACTCGGGGGTTACGGTAATGGGTGTAGTACAAGGCATGGCAGCTTTGTTTTTTAGCATGTTACTGGCCCATATCACCATCCGTAACCGTATTCCTACTCCCCACATCACCTACCTCGAGGCATTTTATTTTGTTATCTATGTCCTGATTGTGCTGTTAATCCTGATTGTGGTGATCTATTCCCGGTCTTCAACCAACAGGTTACTCAATTACAAAGACAACCTGATTGTGAAAGTTGTCTATTGGCCACTGCTTATTGGCATGATTTATCTTATCACCTTTATTAAATTTTATTAACCATGAAATACTTACTTTCAATCACCCTGTATGTTTTGCTTAGCTCATTTAATTTGGTAGATACCAAACCGCCCAAAGCCAGGATTACCGTTGTTGATGAAAATAACGCTATTGTTACCGGGGCCACGGTAACCCTTTTCAAAACCTTTGCCGATTACAAAGCAGAGAGCAACCCGGTAACCTCCGGCACTACCAACGAAAAAGGTTATGTTCAATTCACCAATCTTACCGAGGACCAATACTTTGTCCTCGTAGAAAAAGGCGACCGCAATAACCATGGTGGCCATAACCACATTGATAAATTACGCCAAAAAGGCAAACACCGCTTCGAAATAATGATCAACTGATGCAAAAAATATTCATCTACGGTGCCTATGGTTACACGGGCAAACTTATTGTGGAAGCAGCAGTGGAGCAAGGCCTTAAACCTGTTTTGGGTGGCCGGAACAAAAACAAACTGCAGGCCCTGGCCGCCAGATATAACCTGGAAGCGAAGGTCTTTGCCGCAGACGACCTGGCCGCCTGGGATAACCTCCTGCCCGGTATTGATTTGGTACTAAATTGTGCCGGCCCTTTTGCCTTAACGGTTAAACATGTGGTACCGGCTTGCCTGCAGCACAAAGTACACTACCTTGATATAACCGGGGAAATAGAAGTCTTCAGCTATATTGCCGGCCTGACAAATAAAGCCAAAAAAGCCGGCACCGTGCTCATGCCGGGCGTAGGTTTTGATATTGTACCTACAGATTGCCTGTCGGCCAAGCTTAAAGAAAGGCTGCCTGATGGCACCCACCTTGAGCTCGCCTTCCAGGGTAACTCAGGGATTTCACGCGGCACAGCCTTGTCGATGGCCAGGCGCTATCATGAAGGTGGGCTTATCAGGGAAAACGGCAAACTCACCAAAGTGCCTATAGCCTATGAAGTACGCAACATTGTTTTTGGTGGTAAAGAAAGACTGTGCATGACCATCCCCTGGGGAGATGTTTATACCGCCTACCTCACCACAGGGGTTCCCAACATTAAGGTGTTTACCGGCATTAACAAGAAAACCCTCAATTCACTCCTGACCTATAAAAAGCTTACCTGGGTGGCCCGCACCGCTGTTGCACAGTGGCTGATGCGCTCCATTATCCGCAGGAAAGTGGATGGGCCTTCCCCGGAGAAAAGAAAAAACTACACTACCTACCTGTGGGGTAAACTGCGCAATGCTAACGGCCAGGAGGTTGCCCTGGAAATGGAGACCATGGAATCTTATCAGCTTACGGCCTTAACAGCCGTAGCTGCGGCCATGCGGGTGCTGGCAGGAGACGTGCCCCCGGGTTACCAAACCCCGGCCGGGGCTTTTGGTAGCGATTTTATTGATCAATTCGACAAATACAAACTCATTGAAGTAAATGGATAAGTATAAGTTTTCCATGCCCATTCAACCCCGCTATGCCGATTTTGACATGCTGGGGCATCTTAACAACGCCAGCTACGTTACCTATTTTGAGGTTGCCCGGCTGCATTATTTTTATGAAATTGGTTGGTCGCTGGAAGATGTGAGCAATGTAGTAGCCCATTTTACCATCGACTTTCTTATCCCGGTAATGCCCCATACCGAAATAATATGTGCTATAAAAACCCTATCACTGGGGGGCAAAAGCTTTAAAATGCAGTATGAATTACAATCGAAGGATGGCCAGGTAAGCTACAGCAAAGCCACCTCAGTACAGGTTTGTATTGATAAGCATACCGGCAAAGCCATTGCTATGCCGGATAATATCAGGGCCTTGCTCACCAGCTATGAAAAGCTATAATGAAATTAAGGAAACAGGACAACAAACACCTCACCAGAATTGGCCTCAAACCGGGTGAATTGGCCAGCCAACTCGACTTACTCTACAAAGGTACCCAACCGGTTAAACTTAAGGCCCCCGCCACACCGGGCAACGGGATTATTCAATTAACCCCGCAACAAGCGGCCGCCTATGCAAAAAAGTTTTCCGGCCAGGCAAGCACGCTATCTGTTACACGCTTCGTCCCTGCCTCCGGGGCAGCCAGCCGCATGTTTAAAGCCTTTTATCAATACCTAAACGATGGGATTGAAAATCCTGAAATAAAAAAATTTGCACAAAATTTTCAGCAGCTTGCCTTCTATGGGCAGATAAAATGTACGAAAGCGCCCGACTACAATTGCGCTATCAACAACATGATTAACGTGCTTAAACTGGCACAACTACCCAAAGCCCTGATCCCGTTCCACTTATATGATGATGGCCCACGAACCGCTTTTGAAGAGCACCTGGTGGAAGCAGCCCTGATTTTAAACGATTCCAAAACCATTCACATCCATTTTACCATTTCGGCTGGCCATCATCAAAAATTCGTTGACAAAGCAAACGCTGTGCTGCCTCGCTATGAGCAACAATTCAATTGCCGGTACAACCTGGGTTTCAGCTATCAATCCCCTGCTACCGACACCGTAGCCGTTGATGAAAACCATCAACTTGTACGCAATGATCAGGGGGAATTGCTTTTCCGTCCCGGGGGGCACGGGGCTCTCCTGCATAATCTCAATGAGTTAACCGAAGACCTCATTTTTATCAAAAATATTGATAACGTACAGCCCGACCACATAAAAGAGGACACCGTTTTCTATAAAAAAGTACTGGCCGGCCTACTGATCGACAGTAAAAATAAGCTCCATGAATTGTTATCAGACCTGGAAAATTTCACCCTGACCCCCGAGACCATCGCCCGGATAGCCCGCCAAGAGCTTCAGCTTAAATTACCAAAGGGTTTTGCCGGATATAACCAGGATAAGCAACGGAGGGTGCTACGCAAACTGCTCAACCGCCCTATCCGGGTATGCGGTATGGTAAAAAACGAAGGTGAGCCCGGAGGTGGCCCCTTTTGGGTCATTGATAAACATGGTGCGGAAACCCTGCAAATCATCGAATCCTCACAAATAGACCACCAAGATGCAGAGCAGGCCGCAATAGCTAAGCAGTCAACCCATTTTAACCCGGTGGATATAGCCTGCTGGGTGAAAGATTACCGGGGCCGGCCTTTTAACCTCCACCACTTTACCGACCCGGACACCTCTTTTGTAACCGTAAAGTCGTATAACGGGAAAAACATCAAGGTGCTTGAACACCCGGGGTTATGGAACGGTGGTATGGCCAACTGGTTAACATTTTTCGTTGAAGTGCCCCTTACTACCTTTAGCCCCGTAAAAACACTAACTGACCTGCTGAAAAAACAACACCAGGCCAGCCGTGCCCTTTGACTATTCACGTTAGCTCCGTTTCAGCCGTACATCAAACGGTTCTTCCCTGACATCCAGAAGTTTTACCCTCTGCTGGAATTCCGGATGTCTTACACTAATAAGAAAATTAACTTCCCGGTAACTTTGTGCCGAGGGCACCTGCATCACAAGTTTTCCTGTACGTAAAAATTCCCCGGTAAACCTGCTTAAAACTGCCGGATAAGGCCGGTGCATCCAGTTATCAGGCAATGAATTCTCGCTGACAACATGAACGTCTGCCTTATCAGAAACTTCAATAGTCATACATACCCGTTTTACCGGCAGGTTATTTTCATTGGCCAGTATCTCCAGTTTTGCCAGCGAAATTGTTGGTGAACAATAAATCAACCACTGTCCGGGCTTGTTCCACCTCCCATCGGCATGCAGGGTGCCCTCAGGTGGCCAGACATCCCT
>Ga0256839_1002732_pt1 | contig 19247 bp, 19 predicted proteins | sample 354166metaG_FD_185968 | JGI IMG/M metagenome (GOLD analysis project Ga0256839, IMG submission 185968) | Hydrothermal vent microbial communities from Mid Atlantic Ridge, Atlantic Ocean - 354-166 | ecosystem: Environmental > Aquatic > Marine > Hydrothermal vents | place: Atlantic Ocean: Mid... | reverse complement strand
AGACCAGCGGGCTGGTGCAGGCATTGGAAATTCTTGAGGGCGTCGAGGGTATCGGGTTTACCAAATTTACGGCGGTGGATGTTATCCGCCATCCCATGGTGGCCAAAATTGTGCGCGCCTATGAGGCCGCATCCCCCCGATGAGCCAGCTAACCGAAGTGATGATAACCGACCCGCGCTGGGACGCGCTGGAACTGGAAGCCCTTGCCGAAACTGCCTGCCTTGTGGCGCTGGAAATCAGCGGGGTTAACCCCGAGGGGTTCGAGGTTTCGGTGATGGGATGCGGTGATGCCCGAATTGCTGAACTGAACGCAGAATTTCGCGGCAAACCGGCCCCGACAAATGTGCTGTCTTGGCCCGCATTTGATTTGGCTGCGGGTGCAGCGGGCTGTCTGCCAACCTTGCCAAAGGCCGATTTCCCGCCCGAGAGCATTGGCGATATCGCCATCGCGTTTGACACCTGCCAGCGCGAAGCAGCAGAGAAAAATGTTAAATTTAACGATCATGTAACCCATTTAGTGTTGCATGGATGTCTCCATTTATTGGGGTATGATCACGAAAATGACCCTGACGCGACCATTATGGAAGATTTAGAGATCAAAGCCCTTGCAAAACTGGGCATTGCAAACCCATATTAACCTTAACGCGGACAATTTCCGCATCGACACGGAAAAGGAGCCATGGGCGACACTACTGACGGATCTTCTAACGCAGCGCAACGCGCGCTTTCGTTAACCACCGAACCACGGGCAGGTGGTTCTTTCTGGCAACGCCTGTTTGGCCGTGCCACCCCCCCCGATATTTCAAAACCCGACCCCGTGGCCGAGGCTGGCACACGGGCGATACAGCTTAATCTGGCCAATCTGACCAGCCGCCGGATTGATGATATCTCGGTGCCAAAAGCCGATATTATCGCAATCCCGGATGACAGCAGCCGCAAGGAAATTGTCGATGCTTTTCGCAGCTCTACCCTGACGCGGCTGCCGGTTTATCATGAAACGCTGGACGAACCCGTTGGCCTGATCCATCTAAAAGATCTGGCCTTGAAACACGGGTTTGGCAACGGGGTAAAGTTTGATCTGGCCGCGCTGTTGCGGCCGCTGATTTATGCACCGCCATCAATGCCGATCGGGGTTTTGTTGCAAAAGATGCAATCCGAACGCATTCACATGGCCTTGGTGATTGATGAATATGGCGGTGTTGACGGGCTTGTGACCATCGAGGATTTGCTGGAACAGATTGTTGGCGATATAATCGATGAACATGACGAGGAAGAACAGGAAATGTTTATTGAGGAATCCCCCGGCGTTTATCTGGCCCATGCCCGCGCTGAATTGCAAGATATCGAGGCCGCCGCAGGGGTTGATTTACTGCCCGATGATCTTGACGAGGAAATAGACACACTGGGCGGTGTGGTTGTCATGCTGGCCGGCAGGGTTCCGGCACGCGGCGAGGTTGTTTGTGATGAAAAAGGCAATGAATTCGAAATTATCGAGGCTGACCCGCGCCGCATCAAACGCCTGCGGGTGACATTTGCGAAAAAAGCCGCCTGAGTGCTGGAATTTCGCCCGAAACGCTGGCGGCCATTGGTGGCCATGGCTGCGGGGCTGGCGCTGGCATTGGGGCAGGCGCCGATTGACTTTCCCTATCTTGGTTTGCTGGCTGTGCCGCTGTTGCTGTCGATGTTGCAGGGCGCAAACGGCTTGCGCAGCGGGTTTGCCATTGGCTGGTTTGCGGGGCTTGCTTATTTTGGCGTAAGCATCAGCTGGATTGTTGAGCCATTTCTGGTTGATATTGGCCGTTATGGCTGGATGGCACCTTTTGCCCTGATTTTGATGGCCGCAGGGCTGGCGCTGTTTTGGGGCTTGGCGTTTATGTTGGCAGGGCGCTGGATGCGCGGCAGGCTTAGCGATGCTGTGGTATTGGCCGGTTTCTGGGCATTAGCCGAGGTTTTGCGCAGCATAGTTTTCACCGGATTCCCTTGGGCATTGCTGGCATATGGCTGGGTGGAAACGCCGGTTATTCAGCTGGTTTCGGTGGTTGGCCCGCATGGGCTGGGGTTTTTGCTGGTGCTGGCATCCGGGCTGCTATTGTGGCGCAAAGGCATGGGTGTTGCTGCGCTGATTGCGGTTATCAGCGTCGGTTTTGGCGTTTTTCAGTTAAATAAACCCGTTGAAATCACCCCGTTAACCGTGCGGCTGGTGCAACCTAATGCAGAACAGCGCCAGAAATGGGACCCCGAATTTATTCCGGTATTTTACCAACGCTTGCTGGACCTTTCCGCAACAGGGCCGCAGCCGGATGTGGTAATCTGGCCCGAGGTTGCCATTGCCTATCTGCCCGACGAAGACCCGGGTTTGCGCGCCGATATTGCCATCGCCGCAGCTGCGCCGGTAATTCTGGGTGCGCGGCGGCGCGACACACAGGCGGTTTATAATTCCCTGTTTGTCATTGACCAAAACAGCACTATTTCCGGCCAGTATGACAAACACCATCTGGTGCCTTTTGGTGAATATATGCCGCTGCAAGGTCTGGCAAACAGGCTGGGCTTAAGCGGTTTGGCCGATATTGTCGGTGGCGGTATGGGCAGCGGCAAGGGGCCGGTTGTGGTGCAAGCGGGCGATGTGCCGGCGTTTTTGCCGCTGATCTGTTATGAGGCGATATTTTCGCGGGGCCTGTTCACCAAAACCCGCCCCGAATGGCTGGTGCAAGTCACCAATGATGCGTGGTTTGGCAAAATCAGCGGCCCGTATCAGCATTTGGCACAAGCGCGGGTGCGGGCCATTGAGCAGGGCTTGCCGCTGGCGCGCGCCGCCAATACCGGCATTTCTGCCATGGTTGATCCTTATGGGCGTATTATTGATTCGCTGCCACTGGGCAAGGCCGGAAAAATAGATGTCGTGCTGCCGCAGGCATTGCAACCAACGGTTTATGCGCGATCGGGCTATTGGTTGGCCATTATCGCAATTGCCGCTTTGCTGGGGGCACAATTAACCCGGCTTGAATGGCGCCGCGAATAAGCTATGGAAATGCGTGTAAAACTCGCTTATTGAGATTATCAAACGTTGCTCGCTATCAAGGAATTAAATATGCCACGCCAGAATTTTTTGTTTACATCTGAATCCGTATCCGAGGGCCACCCAGATAAAATTTGTGACCGGATTTCAGACGCCATTCTGGATGCATTTTTAACCGAGGAACCCAACGCCCGCGTTGCTTGTGAAACCATGGCCACTAGCGGCATGGTTGTGGTGGGCGGCGAGGTTGGCCTGTCAAATCAGGAGCGCCTGAAAGATTATATGGGCCGCATCAGCCAGATCGCGCGCGATTGCATCAAAGACATCGGCTATGAACAGGAACAGTTTCACTGGAACACCCTGCATGTGCTGAATTTCCTGCACGAACAATCGGCCCATATTGCCCAAGGCGTTGATCGTGACGGCGCCGGTGACCAAGGCATCATGTTTGGCTATGCGGTCAACGAAACCCCTGAATTGATGCCCGCCCCCATTCAATATTCCCACGCCATTCTGCGCCGTCTGGCCGAGGCTCGCAAAGCCGGCGATGCGCCCAGCCTGCGCCCCGATGCCAAATCGCAACTTAGCGTGCGCTATGAAGACGGCAAACCGGTCGAGGTGACCTCGATTGTGCTTTCAACCCAGCATGAAAGCATTGACCAGACATCGGATGATATTCGCAGCATTGTCGAACCATATATTCGCGAGGTTCTGCCCAAAAGCTGGATCACCCCAAACACCGAATGGCATGTAAACCCGACCGGCAGTTTTGTCATTGGCGGGCCGGATGGCGATGCAGGCCTGACAGGGCGCAAGATTATTGTCGATACGTATGGCGGCGCGGCCCCCCATGGCGGCGGCGCGTTTTCAGGCAAAGACCCCACCAAGGTTGACCGTTCAGCCGCCTATGCGGCACGCTATCTGGCGAAAAACATCGTGGCGGCCGGTTTGGCTGAGCGCTGCACCTTGCAGATTTCCTATGCGATCGGGGTGGCCAAGCCGCTGTCGATCTATGCGGATCTGCACGGCACAGGGCAGGTTTCCGAGGAGGAGCTTGAACGCGCCATCGGAAAAGTCATGGACCTGACCCCGCGCGGCATTCGCGAACATCTGGGCCTGAACAAACCGATTTATGAACGCACTGCCGCCTATGGCCATTTTGGCCGTGCGCCGGATGATGACGGCGGCTTTAGCTGGGAAAAAACCGATCTGGTTGACGCCTTGAAATCTGCAATCTAGGGGGCAAAAATGGCCGATCCGTATGGTAAAATTGACCAAGCAAAACTGGCAAAACTGGCCGAGGTTTCGGTGCAGGTCGGCCTGAACCTGCAACGGGGGCAGGATTTGGTGATTACTGCGCCAACTACCGCGCTGCCATTGGTGCGACAGGTGGTTGCGGCGGCCTATAAGGCAGGGGCAAATATTGTCACGCCGATCCTTTCCGATGATGAAATCACGCTGGCACGATTTGAAAACGCCGATGATGCCAGCTTTGATTCCGCGCCAAACTGGCTGTATAACGGCATGGCCGAGGCTTACGCAGGCAATGCCGCCCGTATGGCAATATCGGCTGAAAATCCGGCGTTGCTGTCAGGGCAAGACCCTGCCAGGGTTGCGCGGGCTGGCAAGGCCAATTCGCTGGCCTATAAACCCGCGCTTGATCATATCGTCAATTTCAACATCAACTGGAATATCACCGCATTTCCGGGGCTGGCATGGGCAAAACTGGTGTTTCCCGACTTGCCGGATGACGAAGCCGTATTTCAGCTATCCGAGGCCATATTTGCAGCATCGCGCATTAATGAGGCTGACCCCGTGGCGGCTTGGGCGGCCCATAATGCAGCCTTGAAATCCAGAACCGATTATTTGAACGACCAGCGGTTTTATGCCCTGCATTACACCGGCCCCGGCACCGATTTAACCATCGGGTTGGCGGATGGCCATGAATGGGCTGGGGGGGCTTCTGTGTCCAAAAACGGCATTACCTGCAACCCGAATATCCCCACCGAAGAAGTTTTCACCACCCCCCATGCACGCCACGTTAACGGTTATGTGCGGGCCACCAAACCGCTGGCCCATCAGGGTGCGGTGATCGAGGATATTCAGGTTGAATTTGTCGATGGCCGCATTATCAAAGCCAGCGCCAGCAAAGGCGAGGCGGCTTTTATCAAGCTGCTGGATTCAGACGCAGGTGCCCGCCATATCGGCGAAGTGGCATTGGTGCCCCATGGGTCGGCAATTTCGCAAAGCGGGGTTTTGTTTTACAATACCCTGTTTGACGAAAACGCCGCCAGCCATATTGCGCTTGGCCAGTGTTATACCGATTGTTTTGTTGGTGGCGCAGACCTGTCAAAAGACCAGATCGAATCCCAAGGCGGCAATAGCAGCATTATCCATGTGGACTGGATGATCGGTTCGGGTGAAATCGATATTGACGGGCTGGACAGGCACGGTAAGCGTACGCCGCTGTTTCGCAAAGGTGAATGGGCGAACTGATCCCGCAGAGGAAGTATCAAGTGCCTGGCATTTTACAAAAACAAAAAGTAGCCGTGATTGGCATCAGCGATGTGTCAGGAAAAACCGGAACCGTTAACACCGGCAATATGATGCATGGCGCGGCTGCCAGAAATCTTCTTTATGATTATGTCAACATGCCAATCCGCCCCTGGAGCGAACAGGAAGTCGAACAGATTTCTGCCGAATGCAGCCATATTGTTGTGGTCACTGCAAATGCTGTACGTCCCGGAGCACCTGACCAGCATCGTTTTGCCGATAGCCAGCAGAAAATTGCTGAAAATATTTTACGCACAGACCTTCCGGTTGTTGTTTTCGGGCTTGGCGTGCAACATAAATTGGGTAAATTACCCGAAAAAACCCTGCCGAAAGCCACCAAATTAATGTTAAAAGTGTTTTCGGAGCGGTCAAAACAAATCGCAGTCCGAGGCCATTTTACTGCAGAATATCTACATAGTATCGGCATTAAAAATGTGCGGGTTTTGGGGTGCCAATCTTGTTTTTATGATGTTTTGCCCAGCTTTACCGCCCCTGAGGTCAGAAAAAATTCTGAAAATATTGCCTTTAATTACACCGCTCCGAACCGCGAAAAAAACTCTATTTCGATGGCGGTCCGAAATGGATTTACCATGTTTGGCCAAGGCGAGGCTGCCGAAGTAGAGCTATTGAATGGTAATCCGCAGCTTTTCAACAAAAGCTTGAAATTGCGGAAATTTTTCTGGCGCACCAAACTTACAAAAGAAGAATATATCGACTGGTTGCAAAACCGTTTCCATCGGTTTTACGATATGCCCAGTTGGTTTGAAAAAATCAAACAATACGATTTTTCGTTTGGCACAAGGTTTCATGGCAATATGGTGGCATTGCAAAGCGGAGTTCCTGCGCTCTGGATTGTGCATGACACGCGCACAATGGAGCTGTGCGATTATCATGCTTTGCCGTATTTGATGCTGGAAGATGTTGAAAAAATGACAGATATTTCGCAATTGCTGGAAGCCACCGATTATGCGCTGTTCGAGAAAGCCTATGGCGAAAATTATGCGCGCCTATACAGTTATGTGGATGATTCAGGTATAGCCCATACCATGCCCGCTCCTGAATCCTGGCTTGGCAATCCGTAGCCTATACGCCCCAGGAAATGAGTCGAGGGAAATTGCTCTATGGGTTTGACCATGGCGTTACAGCGCTTGCAGTTGATCGCCCTGCAGGATATTCCAAACCCAAGATTGCAGGAGACCGCATAATGCCGACATTTTTGAACATTACCGACAGCGATTTCAACAGCCGTTTTACCGCATTTCTGGCGGCCAAACGCGAGCAGGATTCCGATGTTCATGCAGTGGTGGCGGGTATTGTTGCTGATGTGCGGGCGCAGGGTGATGCGGCGGTAATTGACCTGACCACAAAATTTGACTGTCTTGATCTAACCCCCGAAACACTGGCTTTTTCGGTGGCAGAAATGGACGCGGCAATTGCCAGCGTTCCGGCAGTGGAACGCGAGGCTTTGGAATTGGCGGCCGCGCGCATCAGGGCATATCACGAAAAACAACTGCCCAAAGATGCCCGCTGGACGGATGACACAGGTGCTGATCTTGGCTGGCGCTGGTCAGCGGTTGACCGCGCCGGATTATACGTGCCGGGCGGTTTGGCGTCATATCCTAGTTCGGTATTGATGAACGCCATTCCGGCAACGGTGGCTGGCGTTAAAAACCTGACAATCTGCGCACCTACACCGGATGGAAAAGTTAACCCGCTGGTGCTGCTGGCGGCGCGGCTTTCGGGTGTTGAAACTGTATATCGCATAGGCGGCGCGCAGGCGATTGCCGCCATGGCTTATGGTACGCAAACCATTCAGGCGGTTGATAAAATCACTGGCCCGGGTAATGCGTTTGTGGCTGAGGCAAAGCGGCAGGTTTTTGGACAGGTCGGTATTGATATGATCGCGGGGCCTAGCGAGGTTCTGGTGATCGCTGACAAAGACAATAACCCAGACTGGATCGCGCTGGATCTGCTTAGCCAAGCCGAACATGATGAAACCGCGCAATCCATTTTAATCACAGACAATGCCGAATTTGGCCAAGCGGTGGTTAAAGCTGTTGAAAACCGCCTGCAAACGCTGGAACGGCGCAAAATCGCTGGCAAAAGCTGGGCTGATTTTGGTGCGGTAATCACGGTTGAAACCCTTGATCAGGCGGCTGAATTATCAAACCGCATCGCGCCCGAGCACCTTGAAATCTGCGTGGCTGATGCCGAAGCTTTGGCGCAAAAATGCATCCATGCAGGTGCAATTTTCATCGGGGCCTATACCCCCGAGGCCATCGGCGATTATGTCGGCGGGCCAAACCATGTTTTGCCCACGGGGCGTTCGGCACGGTTTTCCAGCGGATTGAATGTGCTGGATTTTATGAAAAAAACCACCATTTCGCGCATGACCCCTGCCAGCCTGCGCGCCATTGGCCCCGCCGCCGAAACCCTTGCTATATCGGAAAGCCTTGAGGCCCACGGATTGTCAATTCGCGCCAGATTGGACGCCTTAAACAATGAGTAATCTTATCTCCGTTGATCTGGATGAATCCGGTCTGCCAGCACCTACCCCTGAAATCGAACAGGAACGCCGCGTGGCGATTTTTGATCTGCTGGAGGAAAACAGGTTTGCGCTGCCTGCGCGCGGCGAAACCCCTGCACCCAACGGGCCGTTCAAATTAACTCTGTCGATTATTGAACGCCGGCTTGTATTTGCAATTGCCGATGAAACCGGCAATCCGCTGGGCGAGTTCCATCTGTCATTGTCGCCGTTTCGCCAAGTTATCAAAGATTATTTCCAGATCTGCGAAAGCTATTTTGACGCGGTAAAACGCCTGCCCCCTGCCCAGATCGAAGCCATAGATATGGGCCGTCGCGGCATCCACGATGAAGGATCTCGGGTGCTGCTGGATCGCCTGGAGGGCAAGGTAATTACCGATCATGCCACCGCGCGCCGTCTGTTCACCCTGATTTGCGTCTTGCATTTCAAAGGCTGAGCGCATGGCAAATGAAACCCCTAGCGCTGTTTTATTTGCCTGTGACCATAACGCCGTGCGTTCCCCCATGGCCGAAGGGCTGATGAAAAAATATTACGGCACCAAAATATTTGTGCAATCGGCAGGGGTAAAACACGACATCGAAATTGACGGTTTTACGGTGGCGGTCTGTGATGAGCTGGGCGTGAAGCTGGAAAAACACCGCGCGCGATCCTTTCAGGAAATGGAAGAATGGGGCGACCAGATTGACGGCTATGACCTGATCATTGCCCTGTCGCCGGCCGCGCAACGCACAGCGCTGGAATATACCCGTTATTTCTCGCTAGAGGTCGAATACTGGCCGATTTTTGACCCGACAAATCTGGGCCGCACCCGCGAGGACAAACTGGCGGCCTATCGCCAAGCCCGTGATCAAATCGACAGCAAAATATTGACACGCTTTGGCCCGCCGGTTGAAGATGGGGGATGAAAAACCCTGAACAGTTTGATTATTACATCCCCGTGCGCAAATCCGAGATTGTTTCAGCGATCCTGAAAGATAGCGCGCTGGCCACAGATGACCGCAAACCGATGGGCGAATTGATCCGCTGGTTGGCGCTGTTATTCCATGTCGAATTTTTTGCCAGTTCCGAACATATCAAGGAATTATATGTTGAGCTGAACCCCGACAGGCCCGGCAAAGACGCGGTGATGTCCAGCCCGCAAGACCGAGAGGCCTTTCTGGAGGCGCTGGAAAAAATTCTGGTTGCTGCCAATTTTCGCAGCCTTTCCGATGCGGAGATCGAGGAATCCGGCACGCAAGAAGGTCGGGTTCGCGCCATCATCAAAATTTCAAAAGAAGTCTTTTCCGAGGTGCGGTTTTACGCGCGTGGGCGGCGCATGAAAAAATTTATGGTGCCGATCTGGTTTGGCCTGAAACGCAAAGAAATAGAGGTCGAAACCTTTGACCATGTGGTTTTTTGCATGATCCCTTGCCTGCAAGCCCCTGCCAAAAAACTGAAACAAGGCAAGTTGCGTGCCGGTGCTGCCTATTTGAAACTGTTTCGCGATATTCCGGTGGGGGATATCAAATCGCTTTATCCCAACGCACAGGCGGCGCTGGGGCTGGTGCGAAAATTGCTGATCTCGGTGCCGGCTGCTGTTGCCATCATTCCGCTTTTGCTCAAAATCATCCCGTCCCTGACGGTTTTGTTGCTGGTTGCCGGTGCCTATCTGGGTATTTCCGGCACGGTTGAGGAAGATACCTTCAAAACCGGCCTTGCCGCCGGTGCGGTTCTGGCGGCTGTAATTGGATTGGGCGTGCGCCAATGGACAAGCTATGACCGCCACACGCTTCGTCACCAAAAAGAAGTTGCCCATAATATCCAGTTTAACAAAATGAATAACAATGCCGGATGTTTTGATTACCTGATCGCGGCGTCCGAGGATGCCGAGGTAAAAGAAGCCTTTCTGGCCTATGCCCTGCTGCATTTTGAGGGCAAACCCCTGACTGAACCCGAACTGGACGAAAAAATCGAAAGCTGGTTCAAGGAACGGTTTGACGTGGCAATAGATTTCGAAATTGACGACGCCATCGCCAAATTGGAGCGGCTAAGCATGATTAAAACCACAAACGGCAAACTGACACCGGTGCCGATCGACATCGCCATCCGCAACTGCACCGACAGCTGGAAACTGTTATCCAGCGACATCGCACGCGGCGGGTTGCATGATGATTCTGGTTAGGGTGTAGACTCATAAGTGAGGCGGCTCGGTTTGTTTGAACAGGACCCTGAGCTTTTTTAAGTGGATATCTGTGTTTATTATACTGCTATCGGAAGGGGGAGGTATGTCTGATCAGGGGTGTTTCCAGTTAACCTGACAATGCTGCTGCTTCAAATCAGCCAGACATGCGCAACAGTTTCTATCAGCCCATGGCCAGATCAATGTTCTTTTCCGTCCTTGCCGCTATCGACTTTCTGCCATACCTCCGGTTATGACACGATGATATCGGCTGATCGCGATTCCCGTGCCACAATTCCGGCATTAACCAGATCATTTTGCTGCGCCCGTGCCTTGGCGGCAACCGGATCCAGACCATAGCTGCGCCAGCGCCGGATCAGGCGGTCCTCCAATGTTGCCATAGGGACATCAATAAAAACACTCAGATCATAGGGCACCGCAGCCTGCGCCCATTGGGGCCGGTCAAGCAAAAGGTAGTTGCCTTCAACGATTATAATTCCGGTCGCGGCCTCGATCACACATGCCCCGGCGCGGGCCAGATCCATTTTCCGATCAAAAGCCGGAATAACAACGTCTTGATTTCCGGTTTGAATGCGTTCAAGGGTCGCTGCAAAACCCTCCGTGTCAAACGTTTCGGGCGCGCCCTTTTTTTCAAGAATTCCACGGGTTTTCAGCACAGAATTATCAAGGTGAAACCCGTCCATTGCCAAGATTGCCGCGCTGCCCGCAGCCATTTGGTTCAGCACATCGCACAGTTCACCGGCGAGTGTGGTTTTTCCGGCACCGGGAGGGCCGGCAATTGCCACAAAAAACCTCTGGCCCGGTTTTTTACGATCCAAAATAGCCTTTGCAATACTGCGAGATGAAGCCGTCATGGGAAACCTCCTGAATTGCCGGCATCCGCCGCGCAGCGCTGCTAGGCTGCTAGCCCGGGGGCCTCTTTGGCGCCGGTCATAAATGCAACAGCGTCAGACATCGTATAGTCCTTCGGGTCAATAACACAGAGCCGTTTTCCAAGGCGATGCACATGAATGCGGTCGGCCACTTCAAACACATGGGGCATATTATGGCTGATGAGAATAATCGGAATTCCCCGCGCCTTAACATCCAGAATAAGCTCCAGCACGCGGCGGGATTCCTTGACCCCGAGCGCGGCTGTCGGTTCGTCAAGAATGATCACCTTGGAGCCAAAGGCCGCAGCCCGCGCCACCGCAACCCCCTGCCGTTGCCCCCCCGAAAGCGTTTCGACCGTCTGGTTGATATTCTGGATCGTCATCAGACCAAGCTCTGTCAGCTTGTCGCGCGCCATCCTTTCCATCCGTGCGCGGTCAAGCTGGCGTAGCCATGTGCCGCGAAACCCCGGTTTACGCAGCTCGCGACCCATGAACATATTGTCGGCGATCGACAAGGCCGGCGACAAGGCCAGGTTCTGGTAGACCGTTTCGATCCCAACCTTGCGCGCATCTGTCGGCGAGGTAAAATTCAGCTTTTTCCCGTCCAGAAACACCTTGCCCGCATCGGGGATGATCGCACCGGACACCGCCTTGATAAGGGTTGATTTGCCCGCACCATTATCGCCGATCACAGCCAGAATTTCACCCGGATACAGATCGAAGTCGCAGTTATCCAGCGCGGTCACCTTGCCATAACGCTTTACAAGGCCACGACCTTTGAGAAGCGGTTCCATTATGCTGACACCTTTCTGATCCATTGGTCCACGGCAACCGCGCCGATAATAAGGGTGCCGATAAGCAGGAATGTCCATTGGGCATCCGCACCGGAAAGGCGCAGGCCAAGGGTGAACACGCCCACAATCAAAGCCCCAAACAGCGCACCCATAATCGAGCCGCGCCCGCCAAAAAGAGAAATACCCCCGATCACCACAGCCGTGATGCTTTCGATATTCAAAAGCTGGCCCGAGGTGGGGCTGACGCTCCCGATACGCCCGATAAGGGCCCAGCCGGCAATGGCGCAAATAAAGCCTGCAACCGCATAGACCGAAATCAAAATGCCGCGCACATTAACCCCGGATAATTGCGCCGCCTCGGGGTCGTCTCCAACAGCATACACATGGCGGCCCCAGGCGGTGTGGCGCATCACATATGCAAGGAATGCAAATATCACGATCATGACAATCACCCCGATGGTGAAGGTGGCCCCGCCCCGTCCGTCCGCATTGGCTCCGACCTTGAATGTCGAGCCAAGAAGCTGAAGCAGAGGGGCCTCGGCCTGAATATCCTGGCTGCGGATGGTCGCGTTTTTGGAATACAGGAAATTTGCCGCCAGAACGATCTGCCACATACCAAGGGTTACAATAAAAGGCGGTAGCTTCATGGCGGCAATAAGCCAGCCATTTACAGCGCCTATAGCCGTGCCAACAGCCAAGCCACAGAGCACGGCAATTTCAACAGGGAGACCATAGCGGAATGTGAACTGCCCCATAATGACACTGGACAGAACAGCAATGGCCCCGACGCTCAGATCAATACCCGCGGTCAGGATGACAAGGCTTTGGGCGGCGGCCACAATACCAACGATCTGCACCTGTTGCAGGATGAGCGTTAGCGCGAAAGGCGAAAAGAATTTTGACCCCAGCAGCGCCCCGAACAAAAGAATGGATGCCAGCAGGACGAATAAAGGCACCAAGGCCGGATAAACGTGCAAGGTATGCTGGAGCCGTGCAATAAACCCCTTACGCTCTTCAAACGCGGCAACTGTTTCAGGTTTTGCCGAATTTACGACATCTTCAAAGTCATCGGCATTGCCTGACATTGGGCGACCTTTCTGACGAGTGGAATATGGTGACCGGGGCAGCATACCCCGTTTCGGGAACAGGGGCAGAAAAATTCCGCCCCTGTTCGATATGCTGTTTAGCAGGCGCTATTTGCGCCTTAGCCCCAGCAAAGATCGGTGCCTTCAGCAACCGAGATGCTTTCAACCCCTTCAACGGGCTGATCCGTAACCAGCGCAACGCCTGTGTCAAAGAAATCCTTGCCGGGTGTGTTTTCCGGCAATGTGCCATCAGCGGCATAGGCTGCAATCGCCTGAATGCCCAAGGCTGCCATGCGCAGCGGATATTGCTGCGCTGTCGCACCGATCACACCATCTGCAATGTTCTGGATGCCGGGGCAGCCGCCATCGACAGACACGATCAACACATCGCTTTCCTGGCCGATTGATTTCAAGGCCTCATAAGCTCCGGCGGCGGCAGGCTCGTTAATTGTGTAAACCACATTGATCGAGGGATCGATGGCCAACAGGTTTTCCATCGCCCTGCGACCACCTTCCTCATTCCCTTGTGTTACGTCGTTACCCACGATGCGCGGATCATCTTCGTCGCCGTTCACATTCGGGTCGGCCAGATCAATGCCAAAGCCTTGCAGGAAGCCCTGGTCGCGCAGCACACCAACGGTTGGCTGGCTTACGGCAAGGTCAAGCATGGCAATCCGCGCGTTTGCGGCATCATCACCCAATTTCGCAGCCGCCCATCGGCCGATCAGCTCACCGGCAAGGAAGTTGTCGGTGGCAAAGGTAGCATCCGCCGAGTCGATAGGATCAAGCGGTGTGTCCAGCGCAATAACCAACAAGCCGGCATCGCGGGCCTGGGTTACCGCCCCGACGATGGAGGATGTATCCGATGCGGTCAGCAAAATACCGGATGCGCCGTCAGCGATACAGGTCTCTATAGCAGCCACTTGTGTTTCATGGTCGCCATCAACCTTGCCTGCATAGGAGCGCAAGGTAATGCCCGCCTCGGCAGCGGCGGCCTCGGCACCTTCACGCATCTTTACGAAAAACGGATTGGTATCTGTTTTGGTAATCAGGCACGCCGTAATGCCGCTGTGGCTGCCCGCCACTGCCGAACCGGCGGCAGTAATAGCTGCAAGAGTAGTTCCAATAAGGAGTTTTTTCATGATGCCCTCCCAGACAATGTATGTGCCAGGATTCATTGCCTAGCGGTTGCAACGACCGGTATTCACCCACCGTTTTCCCTAGGGAACGCGATTCTGGCGCGCTTGTCAATTAATTAGTTAACTTTCTTTATTAATCGAATTATGCAATGTATTAGCGCGAAGGACGTGTTAATGATGCCTGCAATGGATAACGGACCAGTCAGATCAATCAGCATTGGGCTGAGTCAAAGCGGTGTGCGCGATCATAACGAGCGCTTGCTGCTGTCGTTGATCCAGCGCCACGGGGCTGTGCCGGGCAGCGCTCTTTCGCGCCTTGCGGGGCTATCGCCGCCAACGGTCTCGGGCATTCTGCGCCGGCTGCAATCCGAAGGTCTCATCGAGCGCGGTGATCCGGTGCGCGGCAAAGTCGGCAAACCCTCGACCCCCATGCGGCTGGCGGCCCGGGGCGCGTATTCATTCGGGCTTAAAATCGGGCGGCGCTCGGCCCATCTGTTGTTAATGGATTTTTGCGGCGCGGTGCGTATGCAAAAAAAAATCACCTATAACTATCCGCTGCCAGATGCTATTTTTGCCTTTCTCTCCGACGGGCTAAAGGCCCTGACCACCGACATGACCCCCGATGAAACCGCACGGATCTGCGGCATAGGTGTGGCCGCCCCCTTCGAGCTTTGGAACTGGCACGACCTTGACAGCGAAGACGTCAAAAAATTCCAGTCATGGCAGGATATTGATTTTACTACCAAAATCGCAGGCTTCAGCAGCCTGCCCGTGATGGTCATGAACGATGCGACCGGCGCCTGTCAGGCCGAGCACACCTATGGGCGCGGCAAGGCATTTCGTGACTATGCCTATTTCTTTATCGGCACGTTTGTCGGCGGTGGCATCGTGCTGGATAACGCCGTTTATGCGGGGCGGCAAGGCAATGCCGGCGCGCTTGGGTCGCTGCGCAGCATTGGCCCCAACGGGGAAAGCATGCAGCTGATCGATATGGCATCGATACACCTGTTGGAAGAGCGCCTGCGCGAAGTTGACTTGGACCCCGCGCAGCTGTGGAGCGATCCTGAAAGCTGGAAGCGGCTTTCGCGTTACGTTGATCCGTGGCTCGGCCAAACCGCGCAAGAACTGGCCAAGGCTGCGCTCTCGACCTGCGCAGTGGTTGATTTTGAAGCCATCCTTATAGACGGTGCTTTTCCCTCCGAAATACGCGAGGATCTGGTCAACCGCGTGCGCCGCTATGTCGCCACCCAAGACACCCGTGGCCTGCTCGCGCCGCGCATCGAAACGGGCAGTATTGGCGGCAATGCCCGCGCTCTGGGCGCTGCTTGCGGCCCGATCCGCGCGCAGTTTTTGCTGAACACCCACGGCGAAACTTAACCATTGAGATCTCTGCATAGTTCAAGAATCCCCCCGATGCGGTAATTTCTCCAACCTCCGGCAATGCAAAAATCATTCGTCATCAGCGCTGATTTTGAGCATCCCGGCCTGCCAGAATCGGCATGCGCAGGGCAGGTGCGGCCAAAATTACGAAATACCGCCTGAAAACCTATCAATAGGTTCTGATCCTAACAGGCCTGAACTTCGGATACCGCAGGTATTTACATCATTGGTGCCCGGAAAAGACAGGTTATGCTGGGGGTTCCCATGAGGAAGGTCACCAAGATCCCGCAACGGGCTTTGCTGTAAATTCGGGCAATCTGTTAAGGTGTATCCCGACACAACAAAGGAATACCGAAACGACCAAGAATCCTGAATTCGCCGCTTTACGTTGGTCAAACATCGCGATACTGCAAAACCATGCGTAATTTCAAAGCCATGACTATTGCCAAGGGCCGCAAGCTATTGCTTTGCTGGAATTATTGATGGGGATGGTTGTCTTGCACCATCCCTGTATGGGCCATGAAACCATTTCCAGCAGGGCCAGTCAATGACCATCAAACAAGGCCGATTCTTAACCGGGTCCACCATGCGGCATGTGGTGGTGATGACCATGACGGCTTCGGTCGGGCTGACATTCATGTTTTTAATCGATGCCGCCAGCCTGTTTTGGGTGTCGCAAATGGGGGTTGAACAAAACGTCGCGGCGCTTGGTTTTGCATGGACCATCCAGTTTTTCACCATTTCCGCCGGTATTGGTTTGATGATTGCCGCTGTGGCGCTGGTCAGCCGGTCTATCGGGCAGGGAGACCGGGCATTGGCACGTCGTCAAGCCACCGCATCCATGGTGATTGCGGGGGGGGTGCAGGGGGTAATTGCGCTGATCATCTGGTTATCAAGAGACCCGATTCTGGCCTCGGCAGGGGCGAGCGGTGAAACCCTGCAAATTGCCAGTCGATATTTGGCAATTTCGCTGCCCGCGCTGCCAATTGTGGCGGTTGGTATGGTGGGGTCCGCAGTTTTGCGCGCCGAAGGCGATGCGTATCGTTCGATGATGGTTATGATTATCGCGGGGCTGGTGGCGATGGTGCTGGATCCTCTTTTTATTTTTACATTCGGGTTGGGGGTGGATGGTGCGGCCTATGTCGTGGTGATTTCACGGCTGGTCACGGCGGTGCTTTCGGTGTGGTTTATCATCCGCGTGCATGATCTGGCGGCAAAACCGGCTTGGGCAGATATTCAAATCATTGCCAAACCGTTTTTCCTGATTGCGACGCCAGCGATTTTAACCCAGCTTTCGACCCCGTTTGGCAATTATATTGTGACGATTTTTATGTCCGGATATGGTGATGGTGCAGTGGCGGGATGGGCGGTGGTTTCACGCCTTACCGTGGTGGCATTTGGCGGTGTTTTTGCATTATCGGGCGCGGTTGGCGGCATATTTGGCCAGAATTACGGCGCGGGCAAAATGGACAGGGTGGTCTCTACCTATCGCAATTCTCTGGTTTATTGTATAATCTATGTGGCGGCCGCGTGGCTGGTGCTGTTCTTGATGCGTGATGTGATTGTCGATGTGTTTGGTCTTGGTGCGCAAGGCGCTGAAATTGTTTACAGTTTTACCAATCTGGCGGCGGGCGGTTTTGCCTTTAGCGGCATATTGTTTGTGTCCAATGCCGCGTTTAATAATCTTGGCCATCCGCTTTGGTCCACCGGTTTCAACTGGGCGCGTGACGGCATATTGATATTGCCGCTATGCTGGGTATTTGGCGGTATGCTGGCAGGGCCGGGGGTGGTTTACGGCCAGGCGCTTGCGGCGGTGATTGTCGGGTCGCTGGCGGCAGTTGTCGCGTGGCGATTTGTTAATGAATTGGGGAAATAGATGCTTTTTTCAAAACCAAAACCGCTGGTCGAACCAGCCAAGGACACCGCACATTATGTAAATGGTAATCCGCTGCACGGCCCTTATCCTGACGGGTTTCAACAGGTGCAATTTGCCATGGGCTGTTTTTGGGGGGTTGAACGCATTTTCTGGCAGCTTGACGGCGTTTGGGTGACTTCGGTGGGCTATGCGGGGGGCAAGCTTGATATGCCAGGTTATGAGGCAGTTTGCACCGGAAAAACCGGCCATACCGAGGTGGTGCATGTGGTTTATGACCCTGCAAGGATAAGCCTGAAAGAACTGTTAACCACCTTTTGGGAGGGCCATGACCCGACCCAAGGCAACCGCCAAGGCAATGATCGTGGCAGCCAGTATCGTTCGGCCGTTTATGCATATAATGATGCCGATCTGGCCTTGGCAAAACAAACTGCACTTGAATTCCAGCCAATGCTGGCCAAGGCAGGGTTTGGTGCAATTACCACCGAAATGCGCCTTGCTCCGCGTTACTATTTTGCCGAAAGTTACCACCAGCAATATCTGGCAAAAAATCCGGAGGGCTATTGCGGAATTGGCGGCACCGGTGTTACTTGCCCCATCGGAATTACCTAAGGAAACCCCATGTCGACCTATACCGCCCTTACCACCCTGAAAGGGCAGGATGCCGCACAGATGCTGGCGGATTCGATCGAAAACCTGATCCCCGAGCCAACCGGAACAGGTGTGTTCAGGGTCGAGGGCGGATCGGGCCTGTGGGAAGTCAGCGGTTATTTCATTGAAAAACCCGATAGCATTGGTCTGGACCTGCTGGCGGCAACACAAGATGCCAAGCCTTTTACGGTATCAAAAATCGAGGATCGTGATTGGGTGGCGCAAGTGCGCGGTGAATTAACGCCGGTAAATGCCGGGCGGTTTGTGGTGTTTGGCGGCCATGATGCCGACAAAATCCCTGCCAATAAAATCAAGCTGGAAATAGAGGCCGCCATGGCCTTTGGCACCGGCCATCACGGCACCACGCAGGGCTGTTTGATGGCGTTTGACAAATTGTTGAAATCGGGGCTGATGCCGGTAAATGTGGCTGATATCGGCGCGGGAACCGCGGTGCTGGCCATGGCCGCTGCAAAAACTTCCAGCGGGGCGGTTATTGCCAGCGATATTGATCCGGTGGCCACGAAAACCGCTGCGGTAAATGTTACCGCCAACGGGCTGCGCGGGCGGGTGCATTGTATTACCAGCGTCGGGTTTCGCCATCCGGATCTGCGCTGCCGCGCGCCGTTTGATCTGGTATTTGCCAATATTCTGGCAGGGCCATTGAAAAAGCTGGCACCGGATATGGCCAAACATACTGCGTCTGGATCTATATTGATTCTGTCAGGGATACTCAACCGGCAGGCGCTGGGCGTTGAAGCGGTTTATAAGGGCTGGGGGTTCAACCGGGTTGACCGGTGTATTATTGATGAGTGGACAACCCTGACTTTAGAGCGCGGGTAATGGCGGGTGCAAGTACCCACCCTACGGGTTTGCTAGCCTAACGTAAAAACAATGTCGGGCGGGACGCTTTGCCAATATCTTCACGATTCAAGCCAATATCTGCCAGTTGACGGGCCGACAGGTTTTCCAGTGCCTTGCGGGTCCGGCTGGCCTTGTATTCGGCAATAACAAAGCTGACCGCGCCACCAAAAACATTGGTGATAACGGTGTTGATGACGGCCCCAAAGGGTGCCGGGCGGGTTGAATTGATGATGTCCATCAGATGCATTCCTTTTGATTTTGTGGCCGGTATATCTGCCGGAACAGCCGGATATAGATGT
>Ga0256839_1002731_pt1 | contig 19250 bp, 16 predicted proteins | sample 354166metaG_FD_185968 | JGI IMG/M metagenome (GOLD analysis project Ga0256839, IMG submission 185968) | Hydrothermal vent microbial communities from Mid Atlantic Ridge, Atlantic Ocean - 354-166 | ecosystem: Environmental > Aquatic > Marine > Hydrothermal vents | place: Atlantic Ocean: Mid... | reverse complement strand
TAACGCAGCCACCGATGTTATGGTTATCGCTGCAGGTAAAGACTTGCCGTCTTTACAAGCTGCAATGGGTGTAGTGGGCAAATCCTGCAGTAGTTGCCACAAACCTTTCAGGGTAAAAAAGAACTAATCCAAAATTCCTACTAGCAATTCCAAACTTTTGAGCCCGGTTGCGATATATGCGGCCGGGTTCGAATTGTTTTGCGATCGCCAAAATATTCAAGTTGATTGTTGGCAATTCATTTCATAGCATTCCAGTTAGATAGAGCTAATGACATCATCCACAAGGCAGGGGTTTTCAACATGAACGTAGCAGGTAAAAAAGCAATAATCTTTGGTGGAACTTCAGGCATTGGGCTTGCAACAGCAAAACAGCTGGTTGCGGGTGGAGCAACGGTGATTGCTGTGTCTCGTAACCCAGATAAGGCGGGCGACGTTCCAGATGGTATTACATTGAAAAAATGCGATGTCTTGGACCGCGATGCATTGGCCGCCCTGTTTGCCGAATGCTCACCCTTCGATATTCTGGTGAGTTCTGCAACCGGCGGATCGCGCGCCATTGGGCCTTTTCTTGAAATGGATATGGATGGCTATAAGGCTTCTTTCGACAAGCTTTGGGGCTATGCAAATATTGTTCGCTACGGCGCGGAACATTTGAGCGAAAATGGTTCAATTGTGCTGGTTAGTGGTGCTCCGGCCCGCAAATGCAAACCGGGACAGATTGCGCTTTCCTCGGTTGGTGGCGCGGTTGAGGCTATGGTACGCGCATTGGCAAGGGAAATTGCCCCGCGTCGTATAAATGTGGTGTCGCCCGGTTCAATTGATACCCCAATGGTGGCGGTTGAAGGTGATGCGAGAACCGAATTGTACAAAAATATGACAGCGGGCAATATCATTCCCCGTGCCGGCACCGCAGAGGAAGTGGCAAAAGGCATCGTATTTTTGATTGAAAATGATTTTGTTACCGGCACCACCATCGATGTGGATGGTGGCTGGTTGCTTTCTTGATTTTCCGCACACGGCTGTTCGTGCTGCGCACTGCCTGCGCGGGCGCGCTTTGCGCTTCGCCTATCGGCTCAGTTGGTGTGTTACGATTCGTGGCAGGGCAAGCGCCAGAATTGCGTGCAAGCCCGTGAACGGACGCTTTCCCGGAGGGTTAAGCGGAAAAGTTAGAAAGCATCATCATAGGCGCGTTTTTCAATATGGCAGGCGAGCAATGTAAATCTATCGCGTGAATAGGCGGCTTTTACCTCGCGCTCCATTGTTTCCGCATCGTGAATATCACGCCCAACCCCGCCTAAGGCTTTGGCCAGTGCGGTAAAGTTGGTTGCACCGAAATCGACCCCAAGATTGGTAAATTGTGAACGGCGTTGTTTAAGCTCGATTAAGGCAAGTGATTGGTCAACCAGCACCATTATGGCAATTGGCAGCTTAAGGTCGCGCAGGGTTGCAAGTTCTCCCATAACCATTTCAAGCCCCGCATCCCCCATGACCGATAAAACCGGCTGGTCAGGGGCGGCTAGCCGGTGGCCAATGGCCATCGGGAGCGAGATGCCCATTGTGCAAAGGGCTGTCGATTGAATAAGCCCGCGCGGTGAGTGGCATTTCCACATTTGCGAAAGCAAAATCCTGTGTGCACCGCTGTCGGCGGTAACAACCGTATTGGCCGGGCTTGCACGCTGCGCGGCCGCAATTGCCTGATGCGGGCCCCATGTGTTGCGGTCGGCAAACATGGCCTCCAACTGCGCGCGCGCAGCCGCAAATTCGCCTCCCTGCCAGGGTTTCGAAGCCGGTTGAAGATCGCGCGTAAGTGCCAACAGGCTTTCACGTACATTGCCCGAGTAGCTAACACCAGCCCCGTGCATTCCGTGCTGGTTGGGAATGTGGCAAAGTTCAATCGCCTTTTTAGCCTCCCACGGATCAAACCATCCGGCTCGCATTTCAATCGGGTCATAGCCCGCAAGAACAATACAATCTGCCTGATCAAGCAGCGGTAAAATCACCTTGTCAGACTTGGGTGAAAGGCCGTGCCCACCAAGCGAAAGCCGATGGTTCTCATCCATGATGCCTTTGGCCTTATAGGTGGTGATCAGCGGCATGTTGAATTTTTCGCAAACCGCGCGAATGACATCCTGGGCGTTATGATGCATCGCACCAATGCCCGCCACCATGATCGGGCGTTTTGCATGGGCAAGTTGTTCGCGGGCTGCGGAAAGTTCATCACCCTCTGCAGGCACCATTGCTCCGGGGGCAGGGGTGATAAATCGGGCACTATCCGGTTGCGGGCTATCGGCGGCTGATACGGGAATGTCGATATGAACCGGTCCCGGCGGGTCGGATTTTGCCAAGGCAATCGCCTTACCAATAACCACGGCGGCGGATTTTTCAGTGATCACAAAACTGCCCTTGGTGACCGTGCGCATTAATTGTTGTTGGTCAAAAACCTGATGGGTATAAATTTCGGCTTCCCCATGGTCGATACAGCTGGAAATCACCAGCAATGGTACTTGGTCTTGCCAGGCATTGACCACCGTATTGACCGCATTGACCAGCCCCGGCCCGATTGTTGATAATAAAATCCCCGGCGCGCCGGTTGCGTGATGGGTGCCTTCAGCCATAAAGCCGCCGGCGTTTTCGTGCTTGCAGAGATTGAATTCAATGCCGGAATTTTGCAGCGCGGCCATCATGGAAAGCACTTCACCACCGGGTATGCCAAAGGCAAAGCGGCACCCGGATTGGTAAAGCGCATCAGCTATTATTTCAACGGTGGTGGTCATCGTGGCATTTCCATTACTCTGAAGAAAGTTTGAATTCTAGCAGTTGTGGAGGCGCGAAAATCCGTCTCGGGTTTGTGGTAGTTTCATATTGAGCAGTGAACTGGCAACCTGGGTGCGAAGCACCTGCGCCGTGCCGCCGCCAATGGTGAACATTCTGGCATCGCGCGCCATACGTTCCAGCGGCAGATTGCGCGAATAACCGGCTGATCCATGCAGTTGCAAGGCGTCATTGGTAACTTTTATGGCGGTTTCGGCGGCAAGTATTTTTGCCTGCGCCGCCTGCTGCATATCCGGGAACCCGCCTTCACCACCGCTGGTCGCTGCCTTATAAATCAGCGCCTGGGAGGCGGCCAACCCGATAGACATATCGGCCAACATCCATTGCAGACCTTGAAACTCGGCAATCGGACGGCTGAATTGCTCGCGGGTTTTGGTGTATTCAAGTGCAAGTTCAAAGGCACCTGCAGCAATGCCGTGTGCAACAGTTGCAGCCCCAACCCGCTGGCCATTATAAGCCTGCATAAGCCCTGCAAATCCGCGCTTAATACCTTCCGGCGGGATAATCGCCATATCTTCCGGTACAATCAAATTATCAAGAATAACTTCGGTTTCAGGAATACCGCGCAGACCCATGGCAGGCTCGCGACGGCCAATCGAAAGGCCTTCGGCCTCGCCTCTAACTGCGATAAACCCGGCAATGCCCAAATTTTTGCCGCCTTCCATGACGCGGGCAAAGATTAAATGCAATTTTGAGACCCCGCCACCGGTAATCCAGTGCTTGATACCATTGATTACGTAGTGATCATCGTGTTTTATCGCGGTAGTGGTCATTTCCGTTGCCGCACTGCCGGCCCCGGGTTCAGTGATGCAGATCGCCGGTTTGTCGCCGGCAAGAACAAGTTCTGCAGCGAGCTTTTTTTGCATATCACTGCCATAGGCCATGATCGCGCCAACGCCGCCCATATTGGCCTCAACTACAATGCGCGCCGTCACACCGCAGACTTTGGCCATTTGTTCAATCACCAATACAGCATCGATATACCTTAATCCCAAACCGCCATATTCCTGCGGGATGGTCATGCCCATAAAGCCCGCTTCAGTGAGCTTTTTAACATTGTCCCACGGGTATTCTTCGCTGCGATCTACCTCAGCGGCGCGCGGCTGAATCTCTGAATGTGCCATTTTGCGCGCCGCATCCTGTAATAAAATTTGTTCAGGGGTGAGAGCAAACATCTGTTTTAGTCCTCAACTCGTTTAGTTGTGTTGTGAGCACCCAGCCATTCATCGAGAACTTCGTTCGTATGTTCGCCACAGGTGGGCGGTGGCCTGTTGTAGGTAATGGGCGTTTTGGAAAATTTAATCGGATTGCCAATTAGCTTTACCTCCCCGGCTTTGGCCTGCGGGTAAGGCATGGAAACAACCATATCGCGGGCCTTTGCCTGGGGAGAGGAAAACGCTTCTGAAAGATTATTGATCGGCCCACCGGGAATACCGAGCCCTTCCATGCCGGAAAGCAGCTCTTCTTTTTTGTGAGACTTTAATATCTCGGCAAGTTGCGGTAGCAGGGTTTCGCGATTTACCAACCGTTGCGGGTTGGTTGAATAGTCGGGGTTTTCAGCCAGTTCGCTGGCACCAATCAGGCCGCAAAACCGTTCAAATTGCCGGTCATTACCAACAGCAATAATCACATGGCCATCCGCGACTTCAAACACCTGATAGGGCACGATGTTGGGGTGCTGGTTGCCACGGCGAATGGGTTCCTCGCCGGATAATAGATAATTGACGCCCTCATTGACCATCCATGATAATTGGGTGTCGACAAGGGCTAAATCGATATGTTGGCCGTCACCGGTTGCGTCGCGGTGACGAAGGGCTGCCAGAATGGCGGTTGCTGCATACATGCCGGTCATCACATCAGAAATCCCGACGCCGACTTTCATCGGTTCGCCCTCTGGTTCGCCGGTAAGGGCCATGATGCCGCCAAAACCTTGCGCCAAAAGATCATATCCTGCCCGGTGGGCATTGGGGCCTGTTTGGCCAAAGCCGGTAATTGAACAATAGACGAGGGCCGGAAACTCATCCTTGAGATCATCATAGGAAAGCCCGTATTTTGCCAATCCGCCCTGTTTGAAATTCTCCACCAGCACATCTGCGTGAGCGACAAGTTCTCTAATCTGGGCAGCACCTTCGGCGCTTGAAATATCAACCGCAACCGAGCGCTTGTTTCGGTTGGATGATAAGTAATAGGCGCTTTCTTGCGTGGGACTCCCATCAACGCCTTCAACATAGGGTGGCCCCCATTTTCTGGTGTCATCACCGGCACCGGGACGTTCAATTTTAATCACATCCGCGCCCATGTCACCAAGCAATTGGGTGCAGGTTGGGCCCGCAAGAATGCGAGAGAGGTCAAGGATTTTCAAACCTGCCAGCGCACCAGAAGGAGACGCAGCAGCGGTTTTTGATTTGTGTGTTGAATTAGCGTCTTGTTTCATCGGGGCCTACTTCATTCAAATTTGCAAGTCAGTATTTGTTGCGCCAGCAGGGGTGATTTTATTCATAAAATGCACAAACAAAAAGCAAGAGTTTCTGCTATATTACATTAGGGTTTTTAAAGTACCGGACGGGCATTACTAGGTATCGTATCGTCGATATGGCCGCCTTCGCCGGATTTTCGTAAAATATCGACAATGCCGGCAACAAGGGCGGCGCGCGGATTTGTGGTACGCTCAACAACCACCAAAGTTCGATACAGCGGGGGGTCTTTCAAAATGATGGTTTTTACCCCGGACAACATCGATTCCGTCGCGCCGTTAAGCGGAATGATGGAAACACCAAGACCCTGCGCAACCAGTCTGTAAATTGCCTCAAGCGAATCGATCTCCATTGTCATTGGCGTTTTGATGCCCAAATCGAGCAGATGCTGCAAAATCTGCTGTCCGGCCCAGGCATTTTTGTTGAATTGAATATAGGGCTGTTCCTTCAAAATATTGCGGGCATTTTCCTCTTCCAAATCAATTGGCACAATCAAGCCAAGTGGTTCAACCGCAATAGTGTGACAACTCAGTCCGTCAGTTAATATAGCAGGCTCGGTCACCAATGCTGCATCAATTTCGCCGGTCCTGGTGCGCCCGGCAAGTTCAGCCGATAATCCGCTGATCAAGCGAATGCGCAGTTTTGGATATTGTTCGCGAATTTTCGAGAGCGCGATCGGCAATAATCCAAGCAGGCTGGTGGGAACCGCGCCAAGCGTTATGGTGCCTGCAAGGTCGCGCCCGTCGGCAATGGTTGAAATGTAATCACAAAGTTCCGCGACTTTTCTTGCCTGCTCAACCAGAGCCAGCCCTTTTTCGTTCAGTACCGGCGGCCTTGTTCGCCGGTCAAAAAGTGGGCACCCAAGTTCTTGCTCCAGGTTGCTTATTTGAAGGCTGACCGCTGACTGGGTTAGGCTAACGGCATCAGCCGCGCCAACAAATGATCCGAAATCGGCAATTGCAACCAGGGTTTTTAACTGTCGTAGTTCCACCCTTAAAATCTCCTAATTTGGATACTAATGCAATTCATTCTATGCGGCTATTTCTATAATTGCCAACTTTATCAGATATTTTAAAGATCATTCATCAATATCAAGATTAAAGTTGAAATAATTTAATAGCCAATGTCGCAAAAAAACATATAGTTGTAAATTGAGCGTAGGTGACCTTACGTCAAATTAGGGAGAAATTACTATGAAAATAAACAAATCTATGCTGACCGGTGCAGTTGCCGCTATTGGTATTCTGGGCATGTCGGCTGCCGCTTTTGCCGGATCACACGGTGCAAAACAGCAATTTATTACGATTGGTACCGGTGGCCAAACGGGCGTGTATTATCAAGTTGGTGGTGCAATCTGTCGTCTGGTCAATCGCGGAACTAAAGATCATAATATCAAATGTACACACACAACAGGTGGTTCTGTTGCAAATATCAACGGTATTCGCGCCGGAGATCTTGATTTGGGGGTAGCCCAGTCTGATTGGCAGTTCCATGCCTACAATGGCACGTCGCCAAAGACATTCCCAGACGGAAAATTTGAAGAACTAAGAGCTGTGTTTTCAGTTCACCCTGAGCCATTTACAGTGGTTGCAAGAATGGATTCCGGTATTAATACCTTTGAGGATCTTAAAGGCAAACGTGTAAATCTTGGTAATCCAGGTTCTGGTGCACGTGCTACTTTCGGCGTTGTTATGGAAAAAATGGGTTGGAAGGTCGGTGATTTTGCATTGGCTGCTGAACTCAAATCATCTGAACAAGCCGCCGCTCTTTGTGACAACAAGATCGATGCAATCGTTTTCACTGTCGGGCATCCAGCAGGCACAATTAAGGAAGCAACAACTTCCTGCGAATCAAAGCTGATCAGTGTTAACAATGACAAGATCAAAGAACTTGCCGCCAGCGTTGACTATTATTCCATGACAACAATTCCAGGTGGTATGTATACCGGCACGCCAGAAGATACTGAAACCTTTGGTGTTGGTGCAACATTTGTATCATCAACTAAAACTTCACCTGAGGTGATTTACCAGATTGTAAAATCAGTATTTGATAACTTCAAAAGATTTAAGAAAATGCACCCTGCATTTGCTAATCTGAAAGAGGCCGACATGATTAAGAATAATCTTTCTGCTCCTTTGCATGAAGGTGCGGTTAAATATTATAAAGAAAAAGGTTGGATGTAATTCATCTGAACTTGAGGGCGCAAATAATATTTGCGCCCTTTGTTCACCGGTTCTTTGCAAGCCGTCACCAAGGAAAAATCCAGTGCCTGCTTGTAAATAATCGTTAGCAATAAAAATAGCAATGCAGGTTTACTGCTTTGTCGGGAGGGACAAATGGCTGATTCTAATGCGGAAACAAAGCTGAGCAATGATGAACTGGATGATTTGGTTGCATCATCTGATACCGGAGGGCGTTCACCGGTCAACAGGCAAATTGCTCTTTTTATAGCCGGAACGGCATTGGCCTGGGCATTGTTCCAGGTCTGGATAGCGTCGCCTTTGCCTTATACATTTGGTATTGGTGTTTTTTCCAGCCGCGAGGCGCGCCCCATTCATTTGGCTTTTGCTATCTTTCTGGCTTATTTGGTCTTCCCGGCATTTAGCAATTCATCACGAAAACGCATCCCAACAATTGATTGGGTATTAGCGATAGGTGCTGCATTTTGTGCGCTTTATCTCTTTTTGTTTGATACCAGCCTGATTAAATCAATCACCGGCACGCAATTGTCTGATCGGCCCAACAACCCGAATATGCTTGATGTTGTCGTTGCCGTTGCTGGTATGTTGTTTTTATTGGAAGCAACCAGAAGGGCGCTGGGGCCACCTTTGGCTGTCGTTGCAATTATCTTTTTGGGTTATACGTTTTTGGGGCCATTTGCCCCGGGCTTTTTGGCTTGGAAAGGTGCAAGTTTTAACGCGGTCGCATACCATCAATGGCTTTCATCTGAAGGTGTGTTCGGTATTGCCCTGGGTGTTTCTACCGACTTGGTTTTCTTATTCGTACTTTTTGGCGCCTTGCTCGATAAAGCTGGTGCAGGCAACTATTTCATTAAGGTTGCCTTTTCTCTAATGGGGCATATGAGTGGCGGACCGGCAAAAGCTGCCGTTGTGGCCTCTGGTATGACCGGACTAATTTCCGGCTCATCAATTGCCAATGTGGTTACAACTGGTACTTTCACAATTCCGATGATGCGGCGAGTTGGGTTCACAGCAGAAAAAGCCGGTGCAGTTGAAGTTGCCTCATCCGTCAACGGTCAAATAATGCCACCTGTTATGGGCGCTGCTGCATTCTTGATGGTCGAGTATATTGGTATTTCATACTTCGAAGTTGTTAAGCATGCATTCCTTCCTGCTATTATCTCTTACATTGCGCTTGTTTATATCGTGCATCTGGAAGCTGCCAAACTAGGCATGGCCGGTATTGAACGCACCACAAAGGCCAAGCCCTTGAAATGGGCGTTGCTATCATTCGGTGTAACAATGGCCGTAATTATGGCTTTGGCGAGCGCTGTATATTATCTATATGAAATGTTTCAGTTGATGGGCTCTAGTCCAGTTAAATTGCTGGGAACATTGTTTGCGCTGGCTGTTGCAGTTATTGTCATGGGGCTGATCCGCAAAAGCAGTGAATCTAATGCCATGAAATTCGTTTCAACTTCTGGTGAGATTTTGGGATACACGGTAATTGCCGCGTTTTCGATATTTTTCCTGACTGATGTAATTGGCAAATATGCTGGCGGTTTTACAATTTGGGTTGTCGGGGCCCTGTTAATTGCGGCTTACATTTATCTGGCCAAATTTTGCTCCACTTATCCAGAACTGGAACTTGATGATCCAAACGAGCCAGTAATTTCTTTGCCAGATCCGGGGATGACGATAAAATCCGGGCTGCATTTTCTTCTGCCGGTTGGCGTTTTAATCTGGTGCCTGATGGTTGAGCGTTTGTCTCCATCTTTATCGGCATTTTGGGCAACCGCTTTGATGATTTTCATATTGCTCACGCAGCGCAAGGTCTTTTCAATTTTTAGGAATGATGGTCAGACAGGAACCTGGGCTCGTGGCTTTAACGAACTGATAGATGGGCTTATTACCGGCGCTCGAAACATGATTGGTATCGGCATTGCTACTGCAGCAGCAGGTATTATTGTTGGCGCAGTTTCGCAAACTGGCGTTGGTGCTGTGTTGGCGGCGTTGGTCGAGTTTCTCAGTCAGGGCAATATCTTGCTCATTTTGATATTCACTGCAGTTCTTAGTTTGATACTCGGTATGGGCCTGCCAACAACGGCCAATTATATCGTTGTCTCTTCATTGCTGGCACCGGTGATTGTTGCACTAGGTCAACAAAACGGACTGATTGTGCCGTTGATCGCTGTACATTTGTTTGTGTTCTATTTCGGCATTATGGCCGATGTAACGCCACCGGTAGGTTTAGCGTCTTTTGCGGCTGCGGCAATTTCAGGTGGTGATCCTATTAGAACCGGTTTCACAGCGTTTTTCTATTCACTAAGAACCGCTTTGCTGCCGTTCCTGTTTATTTTCAACACTGATATATTGTTGATTGATGTGACAGTTATGGAAGGTGTGCTTGTGTTCATTGTTGCCACTGCGGCTATATTAATATTTACCGCCGGGTCGCAAGGCTTCTTTATTGCCAAGTCTCGAATTTGGGAATCTCTGGTGCTAATCTTGATTGCGTTTACATTATTCAGACCTGGTTTTTGGATGGATATGATTTCCGCGCCATACATAGAGACACAGCCATCCAAATTGGTTGAAGCAATGGGTAAAGCGGAGCCTGGCAGTAAAATGCGGGTCTTGGTGGATACTTTGGATGATGTCGGAGATCCCGTAACGTTGACGATGGTGATCAATGTCGGCAATGAGGAAACAGGTACAAAACGACTGGAAGCCTTCGGGTTGGAGGTGATTGAAAACGATGGAAAGACTGTTGTCGACGGTGCAACCTTTGATTCTAAAGCTCAGGCAGCCGGGTTCGATTTTGATCAGGTAATCAAGACTGTCCTGGTTCCGGCAAATCAACCAATGAAACAGTTACTTTATATTCCGGCTCTGTTGCTGCTGGGATTCATATATATGTTGCAACGGCGCAGACGAGTACCATTGGGCAGCAAAGTCGATGCTAAGGGAGAAACAGCATGAGCTTCTTTTCAAATATACTGGCTACCATCGACCTCGGTGATTCAGAGATTTCTGAAGCAGTGATACAAGGTGCGCTGGAGCTTTTGGATGATGGCGATACGCTCAATGTTATTTGCGTTGTTCCAAATTTTGGTGTCGGGGTTGTGGGGTCATTCTTTCCTGAAGGGTATGAAGAAGACGCTTTGAAAAGTACCAAAGTAGCCTTGCATGAATTTACTGCAAAGCATGTTCCAAAAGACCATAAAGTGCAGCATATAATTAGCTTTGGTAATGTTTATGAGGAAATAATCGAAGCCGCGAACAAAGTCGATGCGGATGTGATTCTTATCGGCTCACATAGGCCTAAATTGCGTGATTATCTGCTTGGACCAAATGCGGCGCGTGTTGTGCGCCATGCAAAGCAATCGGTATTTGTTATCAGAAGCTAGGTTCAGCATTCAACGTAGGCGAGACAGAATCCAAACTTACATTTCTGATCTGTCATAGGTGACCTTATGGGCCATGTTTTTCCACGCCATACAAAAGCAACACCGCCCGAAATATCCCACGGCGAAGGCTGCTATGTTTATGATGTGAACGGAAAAAAATACCTCGATGGCTGCGGCGGCGCTGCCGTATCCTGCCTTGGGCATAGCGACAAGGACGTGACAGCGGCGATCAAGGCCCAGTTGGACAAAATTGCTTTTGCCCATACGGGCTTCTTCACCTCAAAACCGGCGGAAGATCTTTGCGATTTGCTGATTGAGCACGCGCCCGAAGGTATTGAGCGGGTTTATCTGGTTTCCGGCGGATCAGAAGCCGTGGAGGCAGCCCTTAAACTTGCGCGTCAATATTATCTGGAAATTGGCCAAGGCGAGCGAAACCGGGTGATCACCCGTATGCAATCCTATCATGGTAATACATTGGGCGCTTTGGCAATTGGCGGCAATATGTGGCGGCGCGAGCCGTTTAACCCACTGATGATTGAAACCTTCCATATTCCCGCCTGTTATGCCTATCGTGATCAGCGTGATGACGAAAACCAATATGAATATGGCCAGCGGATGGCTAATAAGCTGGAAGAAGAACTGATCCGCCTTGGGCCTGAAACCGTGATGGCTTTTATCGCCGAGCCGGTGGTCGGTGCAACATTAGGCGCGGTGCCTGCGATTGATGGATATTTCAAACGAGTACGCGAGATTTGCGATAAATACGGCGTGTTGCTCATCCTCGATGAGGTGATGTGTGGCATGGGGCGCACTGGTACTTTGTTTGCCAGCGAACAGGAGGGCATCACGCCCGATATTTTGTGCATCGCCAAGGGGTTGGGCGCTGGCTATATACCGATTGGAGCGATGATGTGCTCTGGTGAAATCTATTCAGCCATTGAGCAAGGGTCGGGGTTTTTCCAACATGGCCACACCTATATGGGCCACCCAACGGTTGCCGCCGGTTCTCTGGCCGTGGTTAAAGCGATAATTGAACGTGATCTGATTGCCAATGTGGTGGACAAGGGTGCCAAGCTGCGCCAGGCACTCGAGCAGCGATTTGGGCAGCATCCGCATGTGGGTGACATAAGGGGCAGGGGGCTGTTCTTGGGTATTGAACTGGTCAAGGACCGCGAAACCAAAGAGCCGTTTGATCCATCACATGCAATCAACAAAAAGATCAAAAAGGCGGCCTTTGAAGTCGGCCTGATGTGCTACCCGATGGGCGGCACGATAGATGGGAAATTGGGGGATCATGTTTTGATCGCGCCACCATTTATAATCAATGATAATCAGATTGAAGAACTGGCGGATAAATTACTGGATGCGGTAAACACCGCCTGCGCGACTGCAAGCTGATTGCAAATACGTTTCAAATAAGCTCAGGCCGCTTTTGAAGACGGTACAACAGGAAACGAACTGCCGGATTTTGTTGTTGCAAAGGGCGCTTGATCCTGTTGCTTTTCTTTTTGCTTTTCCGCTTCAAACTGCCATTTAGCCGCTTCTTGCTTTTTGGCCCGCGCCAGCCTGCGGTGTTTGCTTTGCGTAAACCAGGTGCCAACACCCCCGGCAATCAGTCCAATTGTCAGGCTGGCAAAAATGACCACGAATAAAGGTAGATTAAGCGCGAATGCCGGATCGGCTGCTCCTGTTGGGTCAAAAGAAATTTGAACAATACCCCGATTGGCAACCGAGAAAGAAATTAACACGATTGCGACCGGTACAAGAACCAGAAGTGATAAGATACGAGCCAAAACCATAATCCCTTTATTCATCACACGAGAGCGAGCATGCCGGCAATTCAAATCCGGCCCGATCTCAACTTACTACCCCATAAATATTTTATGGAAACCCCTCGGGGTTGTTAGGCTGTTAGATGGCAAAGTTTATTGCCAAAATCAAGGGTGGCCACAGATAGATGTATTTTGAAGGTTCCTGATTGGTTAAAGCACCGAACATTCAACCAACGAGGTTACAATGACATAAGCCCGCCCAGCATAGCGATACTAAGCGGCAATGGCAATCAAACCAATCCGCATTGACAATATATACTCCTGAACACTTGTGCTAATCAGCGTTCAGCCGTTCGCGCAATTCTTTGCCGGTCTTGAAAAACGGAACCCATTTTTCCTCAACCTCTACCTTTGCGCCTGTTCGGGGGTTTCTACCCGTTCGCGCTGGTCGGTTTTTTACAGAAAATGCGCCAAAACCGCGCAGCTCAACCCGGTTGCCATCGGCAAGGGCCTCTGTAATTTCATTGAGAATTGCATTGACGATATTTTCCACATCCCTTTGGTAAAGGTGTGGATTATTATCGGCAATTTTTTGTACTAGTTCTGACTTGATCAACGAATTTCCCCCTCCTTGATCGATTTAAGACCTGAAGCGTGCCAAACTGAAAGCAAGCCGTCAAGAAATATACGCTCTTGAGCCAATTTACGCAAATTTGATAATTCCGATGAGATAGAAAAAATGCTGCCATTTCCTCCAAAACCCAATGCTTTTGCCATAGAGGTATAAAGTCCGAGAGTATCTGTCGGCGGTTTCCAGTCAACCGTCTTTAGTTTCTCGCTCAGGCCCTTTTTCTCAGATAGCCAGGAGCGGGCAACCTCTTCACCGCCGATTTCATCTATCAATTTATTGGCAACACCCTGCGCGCCGGAAAAAATACGACCCGTTGCAACTATATCAACTTCGCTGTCACTATAATTGCGTCGCTCTTTAACCAGGCCACGGAACCAGCCAAAGCTGTCTTTGACCAGATCGCGCAATACTTCCTTTGCATCTTCTGGGGCCGGGTGAAAAGGCGATGGCTCGGCTTTAAGCGGGGATGATTTGATTTCCTCCATCTTAACACCAATTGTATTTAGCAATTTCGATGCGTCAGGGTACTGGAATAACACACCAATTGAGCCGACCAGTGATGAGCGCCGGGCAACAATATGGTCGCTGCCAATTGCGATCATGTAACCGGCAGATGCCGCAAGCCCGCCAACTGATGTAACCGTTGGTTTGGCTTTGGCAAGTGCGCGTACTGCTTCATAAATTGCCTCACCGCCAACGGTTGCGCCACCGGGCGAATCCATTTTGATGATGACGCCTTTGACCTTTTGGTCTTTGCGCGCCTTGTTGATTATATCAATCAGCTTTTGATTTTCTGTAATAAAGCCGGATATGGAAATTCTTGCGATATGATCGGATGATTTACCCGATAAAGACGTGCCTAAACCTGCTGCTACAACCGAGGCAATGATCACACCGGCAAAGCCGATTAAGGCCATCACCCGCCAGAAAGTCAGGCGTTTTCTCAAACGGCGGCGGTCTAGAATTTCATCTATGGCAGCAGACATGCGCAAACACTTTCATATTGGGGGTGCCGTCAGACAAATAACCCATGATGGGAAAAATACAAGCTATATGTACGGTTTTTAAGGGCCCAAAAAAATGGCCCATGCATGATGCACGGGCCATTTATTAATTCAAATCCAACTGGGTCAGCAATGATTATTCATCGTCACCTTGATTTTTCAATGCAGCACCAAGGATGTCGCCGAGCGATGCGCCTGAATCAGATGAACCGTATTGTTTAACGGCTTCTTTTTCTTCTGCAATCTCAAGTGCCTTGATCGACAAGCCGATTTTACGATTTTTCTTGTCAAACATGGTAACGCGTGCATCCAGTTTCTGACCAACCGAGAAACGCTCAGGGCGTTGCTCGTCACGATCACGGGAAAGGTCGAAGCGTTTGATGAATGCAGTCATTTCGCTATCAGCGATCTGAACCTCAAGACCACCATCGGTAATCGCCATAACCTCACAGGTAACAATTGCATTCTTGCGAATGCCGCCACCAGTTGCAGCGCTTGCGCCTTCCATTGGGTCGCCGCCCAGCTGTTTAACACCAAGCGAGATACGCTCTTTATCGGTATCAACATCAAGAACAACGGCTTTCACTATGTCACCCTTATTGTACTCTTCGATAACCTCATCGCCAGGGCGGTTCCAGTCAAGATCAGACAAATGAACCATGCCGTCGACGTCGCCATCAAGGCCAATGAACAATCCAAACTCTGTCTTGTTCTTGACTTCGCCTTCAACTTCCGTACCGGCAGGATATTGCTCTGCAAATGAATCCCACGGATTGGCAAGACCCTGTTTCAGGCCAAGTGAAATACGGCGTTTGGCAGGGTCAACATCAAGAACCACAACTTCTACTTCCTGGCTTGTCGAAACAATTTTACCAGGATGGATGTTTTTCTTGGTCCAGGACATTTCTGAAACGTGAATCAAACCTTCAATACCAGGCTCAAGCTCAACAAATGCACCGTAATCGGTGATGTTGGTAACCCGGCCAGTAATTTTGGCATCCAGCGGATATTTCTCGCCAATTGATTCCCAAGGATCGCTTTCCAACTGTTTCATGCCAAGGGAAATACGATGTGTTTCCTGATTGACCCGAACGATCTGAACTTTGACGGTTTCGCCAATTGTCAAAATATCGGAAGGATGATTGACCCGGCGCCAGGCCATGTCAGTCACATGCAACAAGCCGTCAATGCCACCGAGATCGACGAATGCACCATAATCAGTGATGTTTTTAACGACACCCTCGACTGTTTGGCCTTCTTCGAGGTTTTGAACGATTTCTGAACGCTGCTCCGCACGGCTCTCTTCAAGCACGGTACGACGTGAAACAACGATATTGCCGCGACGGCGATCCATTTTCAAAATCTGGAAAGGCTGCGGATTGTTCATCAAAGGTGAAATGTCGCGAATGGGGCGAATATCAACCTGTGAGCGGGGCAGGAAGGCTGTCGCGCCATCAAGGTCAACTGTAAAGCCGCCTTTAACCTGGCTGAAGATAATGCCTTCAACTTTTTCGCCGGCTTCGAATTTAACTTCGAGTTTAATCCAGCTTTCTTCACGGCGTGCCTTGTCGCGGGACAAGACGGCTTCGCCAAGGGCGTTTTCAACTCGGTCGAGATAAACTTCAACCGTATCGCCAACTTTCATCGAGCCGTCTTTGGCTTTTGCGCCAAATTCTTTCATTGCAATGCGGCCTTCAACTTTGAGGCCCACATCAATCACCACCAGGTCTTTTTCAAAGCCTACGATGGTGCCTTTTACCACAGAGCCTTCAGCGAAGTCCTGGGTGGCAAAGGATTCTTCCAGAAGAGCTGCAAAGTCTTCTGTGTTTGGATTCATGTCTGACATTAATACTCCTGAGTGTCGAAAGATGCCATACAAGCAAACGGCATCATCGACTTACGCGCCACTGGTTAGAATTACACATGTCTGAAAATGATCGTGCCTCGCAAAAAGGCATTTGCTGTTCCAGCATATTCGGCGCGAATGATCATTTTCAAACGGTTTTGGTAAGATCAGCCGACCGATAACCGGTGCACCCCGAAGTGTTTATTCCAAACACCAAAGGGCACAATCTCCCGGATTGCACCCGTACTAATCTTTGCTTTTTGCCGCCAGGGCCGCATCGGCCCATTTTTTAGCAGCAAGAAACGCCGTCTCTATATCCATTTTTGACGTATCAAGCAAGAGGGCATCGTAAGCCTTTTTCATCGGGCTGTCGGTGCGTGAGGCATCGCGTTCATCGCGAACTTTTAAATCTCTCAAAATTCCAGGATAGTCGGAAGGTTTTCCCTTGCTCAACAGTTCCTCGTGACGGCGCCTGGCGCGGACGTCTGCTGCAGCCGATACAAATAATTTAAGATCAGCATCTGGGCAAACCACGGTGCCAATATCGCGGCCATCGAGCACCGCGCCGGGTGCCTTGCGGGCAAAATCACGCTGGGCTTCAACCAACGCTTTACGCACCCCCGGCATGACTGCTATTTTCGATGCCGTGTCACCAATTTTATGGTCTGACAGAACATCTTTGTCGAGACTGCCAAGATCAATATTGGCAGCAATTTCGCTTGCTATCGCCTCATCATCCAAAGTCAGGTTTTGGGCGAGCAATTCCGCCGCCACAGCACGGTAGGTTAGGCCCGTATCCAGATGAGGTAAATTAAAGGCCCGCGCCAACCGCCGGGCAAGCGTTCCCTTGCCCGATGCGGCAGGCCCATCAATGGCAATGATGAAGTTACTTTTCAGTGAAGGTGTTTGGTCGGTCGTCATTAATTCTATTTATCCAAATTTTCTTCCGCCGCCACTTCAATATGCGGCTTTCCCCAGTTCAGTTTCTTATGGTCAAAGCCTTTTTCAATTGTCGGCTTGATGATGGAAAAATAAGGCGAGAGATCAAAATCGCGCGGCGTAAACAGTGAGTGATGGCGAATATGCAATATTTCACGACGTGAATATATAGAATGTGCCGACGTGCGCCCGGGTGCAAGTGAAACTTCCGGCAAAATCGGATAGGCGACCGATTGAAAGGCCTGGGCGATGAGCGATGAACATATGGCTTTGGTGGGTTCGCCCGAACCAAGCGACAGCATACGCCTTCGCCAACGCACCGGCACCGGCGGGGTTGGCAACAAATATCGAGCAAGATCAAAGATATTGCGAAGGTCATATTTAACCCCGAGCTTACCAACCATAAACGCTACCACTTTAGCCCGCTCGTCCTCACTTAACCCTTCGGCCCGGCAAATTCTAGTGTTATAGGTTTCATATTTCGAAATCGGCACGCTGACGCAGCCATCACCCAGATTAACCTCAATCAGCCTGTCCTGTTCGCCACTTTTAGTTTTTTGCCCTTTAAGATTGTCACCCACATAAAGTGCTGCGTGGGACCAGGTGGATTGGGTGAGATACTTAATTCCGGCCGAAATTTTCTGATTGCCCTCAATCAGCAATACATCGCCGGGCTTGAGACAGGCAAGCAGAGTTTGCGGATCCGAAGGCGTATAGGGTTTATAGCCCGAAGACGTTGCCTCCAGTCGATCGGCAATCCATTTCGCCAGCCGATCAATCAGGTTGTTATATGCAGCCATTGAAGCCTTTCACGCATTCGAACCAATAGTTTTATGACATATAGTATTTGTGGTGTCTGAAAATTGTTTCAATATTAAAGTTTAGCGCGATGGTAAATAAGTCAGAAAGGGTTGATCTGTGGCCTTGACCCGGTCGATTTTGGCGCCTATTTATCAGATTAGAATCGTTCTAATCTGAGCTGACTCAAGTCGCGTCCGTCGGGACAAGCCCGAGGGCAGGCGTAGAGCAACAAAGAGAGCGCACGTGTTTACGCGCAAGCGAACGATACAACAAAGAGAGCGCACGTGTTTACGCGCAAGCGAACGGCAGATAATGCGATACACAAGGTCTGAATCAAATAAAAAGGCTGTGACATGATTTCAAGATATATCCCTTTTGGCAAACGTCATTTTGATGATTTGAGCGAGCAGGAAATTCTCGCGCTGGCGATTTCTGCTGAAGAAGATGACAGCCGTATTTACGCCTCCTATGCGGAAGGGTTGCGCGAGCAGTATCCCGCATCGGCCAAAGTTTTCGATGAAATGACGGTAGAGGAAAATGAACACCGTCGGTTGCTGATCGAGATGCATCAGCGGAAATTTGGTGATAATATACCGCTTATTCGCCGTGAACATGTGAAGGGTTTTTACGAACGCAAGCCCGATTGGCTAGTGCGGCCTTTGGGCCTGGAAAACGTGCGAAAGCAAGCCGTGTTGATGGAATCGCAGGCCTATAACTATTATTCAGAAGCGGCGAAAAGAACTACGGATGCAGATATTAGAAAACTGCTCGGCGATTTGGCTCTGGCTGAAAAATCGCATGTCTCGCTGGCCTCAAGGCTTTCGTCCGAGTTTGAATCGAGCGACGCGGTTGATGAGGAAAAAGAAGCGGAACACAAGCAATTCGTTCTAACCTATGTGCAGCCGGGGTTGGCCGGACTGATGGATGGTTCGGTTTCAACTCTTGCACCTGTCTTTGCTGCCGCTTTTGCGACCCATAATACTTGGAATACATTTTTGATCGGATTGGCCGCCTCCATTGGTGCGGGCATCTCTATGGGCTTTACCGAGGCCTTGTCGGATGATGGCAAATTAACCGGCCGCGGATCGCCGATCAAACGCGGTTTTGCCTCTGGTATAATGACCACGGTTGGTGGGTTGGGCCACGCGCTTCCTTACCTGATCAACGATTTTTGGACAGCAACCACCATTGCGGGTTTCATTGTGCTGGTGGAATTATGGGCAATTGCCTGGATACAGTCCCGCTATATGGACACGCCGTTTTTGCGTGCTGCATTGCAGATCGTGTTTGGTGGCGCTCTGGTTTTCGCCGTCGGTATTTTGATCGGCAATGCTTAACAGTGATCGCACGTGGCATTACAG
>Ga0256839_1002730_pt1 | contig 19261 bp, 13 predicted proteins | sample 354166metaG_FD_185968 | JGI IMG/M metagenome (GOLD analysis project Ga0256839, IMG submission 185968) | Hydrothermal vent microbial communities from Mid Atlantic Ridge, Atlantic Ocean - 354-166 | ecosystem: Environmental > Aquatic > Marine > Hydrothermal vents | place: Atlantic Ocean: Mid... | reverse complement strand
GCCGCCGCACCTCGCGATCCAGGTCCTGGTCGAGTTGCATGTTGCGGCGGAGGATCTCCTTGAGGATCCGGCGCAAGGTCGGGTCGTCCGCGTAGACCTCTTCCACGAAGGCCGAGCGCATGAACAGCTCGATGAGCTGCGTCGCGATCCAGTTGACCGACTCGTCGCCGAGCCCGAAGTCCTGATCGTCCGCGATCTGTCGCTTGATCTTGTAGAGGTCCGAGTACGACAGGCCCCGCCGCTCCAGGATGTCCTTGGCCTGCTCCGTGATCTCCCGCTCCTTTCGCAGGTACTCGCGCAGGATCGACTCGACGTCCTTCATGAACTCGTCGCGGTCGGCGAGTTCGATGTGACCCTCGGACGACAGGCGGTCCGCGATGGCCGCGGAGATATGCGGGATCTTGGCGGCGTAAAGGCGCATGTTCTGGGGGGAGCATAGGCCAAAGGGGGCTTTGCCGTCCATACTCGCCCCATGTGCGATCGAAGTCCGTCCCCGGGCCGCCCGCGCGGTCGCCTCGAGGTGGTCGCGGCCGTCGTTTGGGTCGATCCCGGCCGCCTGGTCGTGCAACGAAGGCCCCCGACCGCGGCGTTCGGCCCGGGAGCCTACGAGTTCGTCGGGGGCAAGGTCGAGGCGGGGGAGCCCCTGCGAGCCGCCTTGCGGCGCGAGCTTGCGGAGGAGTGGGGAGGAGCGGCCCGGGCCATCGTGCTCGGCCCGCCCCTCGCCCCCACCACCTTCGAGTACGAGGACGGGCCCCGCGTGCGCCTGCACCTGTTCCACGCCCGCGTCGCCGGACTGGACGATCCGTCGTCGATCGTGCACCTGGCGGACGGGGCCCTGGCCGGCCACCTCGCGTGTGTGCGCCGTTCGGCGCTCGCGCCCGAGCGCTTCCTGGCGGCCGATCGCCGCGTGGTCGCCGCCTTGCGGGACGGGACGATCCGATGGCCTTTCGGGCGTGTGGCACCGCCGGCGTAGGACGGCTCGTCCCTACCGGCCGCGCCAGGTCCGCCGCCGGCCCAGGTCCACGTGGACGAAGCGGGTCACTGGATAAAAGCCCACGCCCCCATCGTGGGTCGCACGCAGGTGGCGGTAGACGGCCCGGATGTCGGCGCCCACGGGACGAAAGTCGATGGCATTGGCCCGGGTGTGCTGGCTACGCCGGGCGACCTCCCGCCCCTTCTTGCGCAACCAGAGATTGTACTTGTCGGAGCGATAGCCGCTGATCACCAGCACCTTGCGGGTGTCGAAGGTGCGCGCCGTGGCCCGCACGACGTCCAGCAGGCGCGCCGGGATCGGGCGGACCGTCCGCGTGAAGTGGCAGCGCAGGAAGTCGTCGAGCAGGGCGCCGGAAACCCCTTCCAGGGCCACGATTTCGTCCGTCCAGGCGTGGCGCGCGAACAGCGGGCGCACGGCGCGTTGGCCGGCGCGTGCCGGGGGACGGGGCGACGGCCCCACCCGCAGCTTGTCGAGGCGATAGGCCGACTTCTTGTCCGTCGCCGCGAGCGGGGCCGGACCGGCGGGCGGGGCCGGACCGGCGGCCAGCGCGAAGGCGACGGCGAGCGCGGGGCCCATCGATCTCGATGATAGCACACGAGCAGGGACGACGCCCGCGGCGTCACGGGTTCGAGCGCAGCACGCGGACCGTCTGACCGGTCGCACGGGCGGCGGCCACGTCCGCCAGACCGTCGCCGTCAAGGTCCGCGGCGACCACCCCCGCCATGGGCCCCTCCACGTCCAACGAGTCGAAGGGCTCGTAGGCCAGCGGCCCCGTGCGGCGAAGGAGGGAGACGATCCCCCCTTCGAGGGCCGCGACGAGGTCCTCGACCCCATCCCCGTCGAGGTCTCCGGTGGCCAGCGCACGCACGGGCGCGTCGAGCGGAACCGTCACCGGGAGGCCGAAGGTCCCCGGGCCCGTCGCCCGCAGGACCGTCACGGAGGAAGCGCCCGCCAGTCCCACGGCCAGATCGGGCGCGCCGTCGCCGTCGGCGTCATGGGCGGTGATGGCCACGGGGGCGGCCCCCAGGTCCAGGACCAGATCCGGGGATGCGCCGAACTGCGCCGGGCCGGCGGCGACCCAGAGGCCGAGCCCGCCGCCATTCGGATCCGCGGCCAACAGGTCCGCGAGCCCGTCGCCCGTCGCGTCCAGGGCGGCCACCGGTCGCGGGTCCGCGTCCAGCGAGGCCTGGAAAAACGCGTTCACCGGCTGGAAACTCATGCCCCCCTCGGCAAGGTAGAAGGTCACGAAGTACTCGACCGGCTGGCCCTTCGACCGGACGGCCAGGATGTCGCGGCGGCCATCGGGGGACGCGTCGGCCGTCACGAGATGAAGCACCTCCCCGTCGTCGAGCATCGCGGGCGCGTCGAAGATCCCCTGGCCGTCGCCGGGGGCCACGAAGACGCCGGCAGCGCCGCCGGCCACCAGATCCGGGATGCCGTCCACCGTCACGTCGGCGATCGCGACGGCCGTGGCGGGTGTGCCGAGGAGCACCTCCTGCGTCGTCACCGGATCTTCGGCGATCTCCACCAGCACCACCCGGTCCAGGGTCGGGGTCGCGACGGCCAGGGTCGCGTCTCCGTCTCCGTCGAGGTCTCCCGCGCCGAAGCCTGTCGGGGGACCGGGCAGGGGCACCTCGACGAGGACGTGGCACCGCTCTCCCGGGACGGGAAAGCCGTCGCCGCAAGCCGCGGGGGTGGGCCGGCAGTCGCTGTCGCAGCCGTCGGCGTCGTCGAGGTTGCCGTCGTCGCAGGTCTCACCGGGTTCGACGACACCGTTGCCGCACGTGGCCCCGTCCCCCTCGCCGGTCTCCGAGCCCGCGGTGCTTCCACCACGGGTCGAGCCGGAATCGGAGTCTGTCGGAGCCTCGCCCATCGAGCCTGCCCCCCCCGTCGTCTCCGACCCGGCGCCGCCACCGTCCACGCGGTTCGGGTTCTCCACGAGACAGGCGCCCAGCGCGACGATGAGGGGACAGGCCCAGACGAGACGACGAAACGCAACCGAGGGGCGCGGGGGCGGGGATGGGGCCTGAGACATGGGGGTCTGCTCTCCTTCGAAGGTCGGCCGGCCGGCCGACATTGTGCACGCGGTCCTACGGTGACCGGTCCGACGCCCCCGCGAAGGCGGCGCGTACCTTCGCGGCGGCCACCTCGTCGCCCGCGGCCGTCAGGGCCTCGGCCATCCCGCGCGTGGGGTCGAGCGCCGAAAGGAGAAGATCTCCCGCGAAGGGGTGGCCCGGGGCGGGTGATTCGATCGGCAGAAGCGGGCGCGCGTCGGCGCGGGCCAGGCGTGCCCGCGCGCGGGCCATCGCGGCAAGGTGGTCCGACGCCCGGCGCGGAAGCGGAGGTGGGCGGTCGCCCCGCCCGGAGAACCCCGCCACCCGGTACACGGTGCCGTGGGGCACGAGCACGAGGTCCCGCGCGACCGGGACCGACAGGCGGTGCGTGACGAACACGGGCACCGCGCCACCCGTCGCCCGGTCGAGGGCCGCCACGAAGCGCACCGGCCGATCCGCGTCGGGCAGCCCCGGGAAGCGGGCCCGCAGCGCCACACGGTACCAGGGGTGGGCCAGCAGCCTCGCGTCGAGGTATGCCACCGTGGGGGCGTCCCCCAGGACGGCCTGGGCGTACAGGATCGGGAAGGTGCGGTGGTCGTCGAGGCCGACGAGGACCGCGCCCGGCAGCCCGGGTCGCGGGGCCGGGCGCGCGCCGGCCTCGGCCGAGGCGAGGGCCGCGCGCGCGTACGCCTCGGTGACGCGCTCGGTGGCGGGGACGCCGTGGGCGAACCCACGCAAGGCGACGACCGCGAGCGCAAGCCCCACCAGGCCCGGGGCGAGCCGCCGCATGGGGGCGCTCGAACGGCGGGCGAGGCGGTGCGCGACCCCGTGCAGGGCCGCCGAGACGAAGGGCACCAGCAGGACCAGAGGCAGCAAGTCGAAGCGCTCCAGGATCCAGGCCGCGAAGGGGCTGCGGGGGTCGAGGTTGCCGAGGGCGGGGAAGACGACGAGGGCCCCGGCCAGGGCGAGGAGCCAGCCGGCGGCCGTGACCTTCGGGGCGAGGGGGGGACGCGGCCGTACGACGGCCCACACGGCGGCGCCGGCGATCGCCGCGCCGGCGAGGGGCCAGGGGGCGAGGCCCCCCGTAAACGCGCCTGCCACGCTCCCGAGCGCCCGGCCCCACAGCCGCGCGGCCGGCACGTCGAGGCCCGAAAGTCCGAGCTGGAACGTGCCGAAGTCGCGCCGCAGCACATGCGCCACCAGGCGATGAAGGTCCATCGCGCCGCCCCAGCGAAAGGCCCCCCCGCGGCCGAACAGCAGCGTCAGGTAGGCGGCCAGGCCCGCCAGGGCGCCCGCCAGGGCCCGCCCGTAGGCACCGGCGCGCGTGCGTAGGGGAGCACCGCGCAGGTGCCGTTCGAGCCCTCCGGCAGCAAGGGGCACCAGGAACACCGCCGTCTGGTGGTGCGCGCCCGCAAGGCCCAGGGCGAGACCACGGCGAAACGGTCGCGGCGGCTCCGGCGCGAGGGCGTCGGACACGACCACGGCAAAAAGCAGCACCGAAAGGCCCCAGACCTCCGCGTCCGGCACGTGCCCGAGGGCCGGCGGCGAAAGGGCCGCGAGGCCGACGGCCAGCCACCCGGCCAGCCCGTGGCCCGCCCGGGCGAGACGCCGGCCGAGCAGGGCGAAGCCCAGAGCCCCCGCGACGGCGCAGGGCAGGGCGGCCGCCAGCGCTGGGGGCAGCGACAGGACCTCGAGGCCCCGGGCCAGCGGGCCGAGGGCACGCATCAGCGGGTAGCCCGGGGGGTGCGGCATCCCCCCGCGCAACATCACGGTGGCAAACTCCCCCCCGTCTCCCGGCTGGACCGTGCGGGCGGCCGCCGCGGCGTACACAGCAGCGAGCCCCGCGAACGCCACGAGCCAACCGCGCGCGCTCGTCTGTGCAGGGAAGTTCCCCCCGCCGTCGTGCCCACCGTCGGTTTCGATCGTCATGGTCCTCGGGCCGACCCACCCCCGGTGTGGGGGTGAACCATTCGCGGTGAGCAGGCTGCCCCAAATGCGTCACCGCGCACGTGCCGAGCAGGGTAAGACGAAGCGCATGCATCGAGCGCGCGGATGTTGCATGGCTCACGGCGGTCGGGTCTTTTCATTTACGGAGGCGATGATAGCGTGCGAACGTGCCCCCGAACCATCGAAATCAGGATGACATCCGCCGCCGGATCCTGGACACGACGTTGACGCTCGGCACGGAACACGGCGCCGAGGGCATCACCATGCGCGGCATCGCCTCGCGCCTCGGGATCAGTACGACGGCCCTCTATCAACACTTCGACAGCAAGGCCTCGATCCTGCGGGAGATCCGGCGCGCCGGCCTGTCGAAGCTGGCCGATCGCCTGCGCGATGCGGCCGTGAGCGCCGAGGAACCCGCCGCTCGGATCCACGCCATGGCCCGCGCCTACGTTACGTTCGCGCGGGAGCAGCCGTGGCTGTACACCGTGCTCGGGGACGAGGACGCCCCCGAGTGGAAGGACCTCCTGGAGGAGGAGGCCCGGGCGTTCCTCGAACCCCTGGAGGTCGTGCGCGGCGCTCTACGCGAGGGCGTTCGAGCGGGTGTGTTCCGCAAGGACCTCGATCCAACCCAGGCGGCCTATGAAATGTGGGCCGTGGTCCATGGCGTGGCCTCGTTGCTGCGTACGGGCCGGATCAGTGAAAAACATCCGACGGTGCCCGTATCCGACACGAACCAATTCGTGGAAACTTACCTTCGCCACGCCCTGCAAGGGATCATCGGGTGAGGACGTCGTCGAGGGCCACCAGGACGGCCCCCCCGGGGGCACGGACGAACGATCGCGGCCCGAGCCGGGTACGGATCGGATCGGCCACGCGCGGCGGCAGGTCCGCCAGGGCGGGGATCGTTTGCAACGGCGCTTCGCCGCCGGCGTTTGCGAGCACCGCGGAGCCGGGAGGCCACGGGGCGAGCCCGAACGCGCGACCGTTTCGATCCAGGATCGGTTGAAACCACGGGACCTCGGCCTGGGCCAGGGCGTCGAGGTCGTCCTGTGTCCAGGAGGGCGCGGCCTCGACCCAGAGGACCCGTTGCGGGTGCCCCGCCCCACGGGCGGCCGCCGCCACTTCAGCCCGCCGGGACGCAACCGGGCGTGCCGGAACGTGCCGCGGCTGCGCGAAGACGCGGGCGAGGTCGGCCGCCGGCGGTCGGCGGTCCGGCTCGTCGGCCAGGGCCGTCGCCAGGACCTCGGCGAGCTCCGGATCCCACGACAAGGCGTCCACGTCGGGCCGATCGTACGCACCGAGCCACAGGGAGACGAAGGCGCGGGCGAGGCCGTAGACGTCGGCGGCCGCCGTCCACGGGGCGCCGGAACGCACCTCCGGGGCCGAAAGGGCGAGCGCCTCCTCGAGCCCCGCCGTGCGCGTGCCGGCGAGCGCGAGCAGGTGGTGCACGCCGAAGGGGGGCAAACGGGGCCGCCCGGCCGCGTCGGAGGTCCACAGGCTGGGGAAGACCCCGCCGCTTGCGAGCCCGGCCGCGTGCCCGGCGGCGAGCCCGTCGGCCAGGAAGGCGAAGTGGGCGCAGAGGACTGCCGCGGAGACGGAGGCGGCCCCACCGCCGCCGAGCCCCGCAGGGGGGGCGTGGGGCAGCACCAGCAGTCCCGCGCGCACGTCCTCGAAGCGAACCGGGGTGACGGCCGGATGGGCGAGCGCCTGGCCCGCGCGAGCATCTCGCAGGGCGGCGGCGACGAACTCTGCTGCGCGAAGGTCCCCCGCCGCGGCCTCCCCCAGCAGCCAGTGGACCTCCACCTCCTCCAGGGTGAAGCGGTCGAGGGCGCGGAAGGCGACTCCACAAAACCGGGCCTTCATCGGGGCGAGGACGCGGAAGCGGGGAGGGGCGCGGGGCAGGTCGAGGGAGGCCGTGGCAGGGGCAACCAGGCGGGCGGCGGTCGCGTAGCCGAGGACCGCAAGGCCCGCCGCGAGTTGGGCGCGTAGCTCGTCGTCCTGGCATCCGGCGCGCATGGCCCGCTGTGCCGCGCGGACGGCCCCCTCGACGTCCCCGAGGTTCCAGCGCGCCCGCGCGGCGAGGGCGAGGGCAACGGGATCGTCCCGCGAGAGCAACGGCCCGAGCGCTCCGAGGGCCTCGGCGTCGAGGCCGGCCTCCAGCGCGCGGCGGGCGGCGGCCGTGGGATCGCCGGCGTCGATCATCGCCGCGACCTCCGCCCGGGGGTCGCCAGCCACCGCAGACAGCCGAGCCACCTCGGCCGCGCGGCCGGCCCGCCGCAGGACGTGGATCACGGGTTGCAGGCGCTCGGGGGGCAGGGCGGCCGCCGCGTCGATCGCCCGCCCGAGCAGGGACGGGTCGTCCGCCGCAAGGGCCGCCTCCACGGCGGCCAGCGGGTCGTCCGCGGCCAGGTAGGCATCCACCGCCGCCGAAAAGTCCCACAGGCTCTCGTAGACCCGGCCGGCGAGGTCCGGGCGGCCGCGGGCGCGGAGGGCCTCGGCCACCTCGGCGTGGCGACCCGCCCGAAGCGCCGCGCGCTCCGCCTCGGACAGGTCCGGATGCTCGGACAGGCGGACCATCAGTCGGCGAGGGCCTCGTCGGGCGACTGGACGGACAAGGGCGGCGGTCCGTCCCCGGGCGGTTCGGGGAGGGCGACCGGCTCGACGAGGCCCACCGGCAGCCACGGGTAGCGGTCGAGGGCCGCCAGGCTGGCGGGGCCGCGCGGCAGGGCGAGCAGGCCGAGGCCCGCCAGGGCCCGATGGGGGCGGGCGAAGGCCTGCTCGACGTGCCGGCCGGGGTCGGGACAGGCGGGCGCGAGTTTCTCCGGCAGCGCCTCGGGCGGCCCCACGCGCCCGTGCAGGTACAGCGCCGCCAGCGCCGTGCACACCGCGGCCCGGGCCTCGCGCGCCGCCAGGGCCGCCGCGTCCTTGCGCCCGGCGTGCACCAGCAGGGCGAGGCTCTGGGCGAGCGGCTGGACGGCCTCGGCGGCCCGGCCCGTCACCAGGGCGACGGTGGGGTGCTCCGCCGCCTGGCGCGCCCGGCGGGCCGCCGCGACGTAGCCGTCGCGCACGATCCGGTAGGCCGCCTCGGCGTCGCCCAGGCGCCGCGGCATCCGCAGGACCCAGGCGTCGCAATCCACGCGGGCGCCTTCGAGCTGGCCGAACCGGCGCACCACCGGGTCCAGGGCTGCGGTGAGTTCGATGCATCGCGCCCGCGTGACCGGGCGCCGGGGACCGCGCGGCGGCGGCGGCAGGTCGAGGGCCGAAAGATGCGCCAGCACGGCCTCGAGGCGCGGCAGCAGGGCCGCCAGGGGGAGCGAGAGCGCCTCGTGGAAGGCCAGGTGCGCCTCCAGATCCTCGGGCGTCCAGCGCTCGTCGAGCCGGACGAGGCGCGCCGCGGACCCGCGGGGCAGCAGGGTGCGGTCGCCGAAGGGGCGCGCGGGGTCTTCGGGCGCGGGCAGGCGCCGGTCGAGGGCCTGGGCGTGGCCCGAGAGGGCCGCCACCGCGCGACCCACCGTCTCCCGCCCGAGGAGGCCTTCGAGTCGCCCGAGGTCCGCGACGAGGCGGCGCAGGTCCGCGGCAGCGGCGCGACCGGCCGGGATCGAGGTGCCCCCGAGGTCCTCGAAGGCCCCTTCGAGGGCGGCCGGCAGGGCCGCGAGGGCACCCCTCGCCGCCTCCACCTCGCCGCGCGACGCCTCCCAGGCGACCTCGGCCAGGAAGCGCTCCAGCTCGAGGACGATGGCGTCGGGTGCGCGGCGCGTCGGGCGCCGGCGCCGCAATCGGTCCGAGAACGCCGACAGACCGAAGCGCGCCACCCGCAGCAGGACGGCGTCCTTCGGGTCGAGAACCTCTTCGGACAGGTCCGCCAGGTTGCGGAACACCCGATCCCGCGCGTCAAGCAGCGCCTCCGCCTCGCCCGGCGCCCAGGGAGGCGGGCGCAGGGCCAGCGCCCCCTTGCGGGCGCCGGCCACCGGGTCGGCCCGCGCCAGGACGCCGTCCACCTCGGGCAAGGTCTCGTGCAGCAGGGCCTGCATGCGGGCCGCGGGCGGCGGCAGGGGCGGCGGTGCCACGCCGGCATCGGGGGCTGCCTCGCGGCGCTCGCCGCACCCGCTGGCCGCGAGCAACGACACGAGGAGCGGCACGTGGGCGCGAAGGAGCACGGCCGGCATGATAGCCCCTGCCGCGGCGCCTTCCGGGAAAGGGGCCCCCGGCGGCGGGCGGGCGGGCCCGGCGCGGGCCCGCGGCACCCGCGACGGGGCGCGCGGCGACGGCACGGGAGGCTTCGGAACGGACGGTGGGACGTGCACCGCCCGGGGGCTCGTTCGCGGCGAGGGGCCCCGCGGCCATGGACGAAGGGACGGCGCCGGCGCCTCAACCCGAGCGGTCCACCCCGCCGGCGGGCGGGCCCGGAACCGACGCCTCGAGGACGAAGGCGACGGCCTCGCGGTGGTGCGCCAGGCGTACCCCCGCGAAGGTCGTACGCAAGCAGGCCTCGAACGCCGCCGGAGCCCGCCGGGGTCGGGTCAGTGCCACGGCCTGCAGCACCCCACCGTCGAAGCGCAGCCACCCGCGGACCGCGGGCGGGGGCGCACGCATCTCGGCGAGCTCGGGCAGACACGCCGCCGCGGCCTGGGCCGCACCCGCTACCCCGGCCGCGTCGTCCGGGCGCAGGGGGTAGGGGGGGCGGACCGAGACGCGACCCGTGCCGAACCGGGCCCGCAGCGCCAGCAGGCCGGCCGACCGCGGATCGGGGGGCCAGGCGGCGGCCTCCGGCAGGAAGACGACGCTCGCGAAGGGAGGTGGGTCCTCCGGGGCGCCCCGTTTCGTGAGGGCGAACAGCACCTCGGCCAGGAGCGCCGGCGCGGCGCCCGGTTCGAGCACGAGCCCCACCCCGCGCTCACGCGGAAAGGCCGCCTTCGCCCTCGCCACCAGACGCGCCAGCGCCGTCGGGTCCTCGGCCGGGGCCGAAAGACGCCAGCCGTCGAAGCCCAGGGTCGGGCCCGTCCCCCCCAGGGCGATCCGCAGGCGAAGACGCTCCGCGAACCCCGCGAGCCGACCGGCCCCCGGCCCCGCCACCGCGACCGGGAGGGCCGGGACGTACGCCGACCGCGGCCCGGCGGGCCGCACCGCCAGCTCGATCCGTTCGGCCCCGGCCGCGACGAGCCATGCCAGGGCCACCTCGAAGGCCGGGGCGGGGGTCGCCGCCGGGGCGACCAGCAGCACGCCGCCACGCCCGTCGGCGTCCATGGCGGCCTCGAGGGCCCGCACGACCTCGGCCGCATCCAAGCCGCCCCCGCCGGGAAAGGTCGCCTCGCGCGCGGACCCCGGCTCCACCGTGACCACGCCGTCCCCGAGCAGGAGGACCGGAGCGAGGGACTCGGGCGGGACGTACCCCCGTCCCACCTTGGGCGCGCTCGCCACCACGACCTCGGCCAGGGGGGCTCGAGGCGCCGGCAGACGGGCGGCGGCCGTCCGCACCACCTGCGCCCCCGCCCGCTGCAGGGTTCGCCACCGGTCAGCCCAAACCCGAGTCTTTTCCAGGGGTTTCGTCGCGTGTCGGAGGATCTGCCCGAAGACCTCCGCGGCGGGATAGGCGGCCCGGGGTGGCAGGTCGAGCAGGGGGGAGGGATCCCGGCCCCCGGCCAGGAGCGCGAAGGCGGCGATCTCGTAGCGGCGCGGAGCGGGGGCCGCCGCGGCCGCTTGCAGGCAGCCTCGGGCGAAGTCGAACAGGCGCAGGCGGGCGTTGTCCGCGGCCGCCGGGTGCCCCAGCTCCACCACGGTACGGTAGGCCCCGACCCGGGCGAGCAGGTCCTCGGCCGTCGAGGGGGCGTACGCATCGGCCGCCAGCAGGGCGAGGGCATCGGCGGCGAACCGGCGGGCGGGCGCATCGTCGGGCAAGGTGGCGTCGGCGGTCTCGGCCAGGCGATAGGCGCGGGCGAGCAGGCGCTCGGTGGCCTCGGCGGTCGCCAGGGGCCCGCGCGAGGGGGTGAGCGGTCCCACGTACGCAGCCAGCAGGCGCCGCGCGTGCGGGTCGTCGAAGAAACGGGCGGCGTCGAAGGCGTCGAGGGCCACGTCGAGCTGCTCGGCCGCCTCCACCGCGTCGCCCGGCTCCCGGCGAAGCGCCGCCGGCGCCACCTGCGACAAGGGGCGCTCCCCCAGCCGGAGGGTCCCGGCCGCCGGAGCCTGGGACGGGCGCGACGCCCCGGGCCGGCAACCGCCGGCCGCGAGCACGGAAAGGCCCGCAGCGGCGAAGACCGTGTACGTCGATCGCCCCGGCATGGTCCGGGGCAAGGGTAGCGCCTTCGCGCGGCTGATAGCATGGCCCGCACATGGGCCCTCGCACGGCAGCGCCGGGCACCGCGCGCACGGCGGTCCGATCCCGGGCGCGGTGGGGCGGCTTGGGCGGCGTGGTCCTCCTCATCGTGGCCCTCGCGCCGTGCCGCGCCTCGGCGGGGGACGTGACGATCCGAAGTCGGACCTATGGAGAGGGGTACGTGGTGCTCGTCCCGGGGTCGGAGGGTCGGCTGCTGCGCCGGCGGCGGCTGGCCCAGATCCTGTCGCTGGGCGTCTTCGACCTGCTCCCGCCCGACCCGGCGGCCGACCCCGCCCGGCGCGGGCGCCTGGGCTTTCGCGCGACGGTCCGGATCCGCCACGACTTCGGCGACTTTCAGCGGCGGGCGGCGGGTCGGGCCGCGACGCTGGTGCGGGCCGAGGACGGCCGGGCGGTGGATCTGCTCGGCGCCGCCCTCGAAGGACGGCGCCTGTTCGGGGCGCTCGACCTTCGGATCGGGCGGCAGATCGACCAGTACGGCCTCGACTTCTTCGCCTTCGACGGCGGCTTCGTGCGGGTGCGCACGCCGGTGCCCGTGGCCTTCGAGGCCCTCGGCGGCCTGGCCGTGCGCGCCACGGACCTGCTCGGCTACCCGGAGATGTCCGTGGACGGGGTCCCGCCCACCGAGGTCTCCACCGGGCCGCGGTTCGTGGCCGGCGGGGGCGTGTTGGTGGACGGCCCGAGCTGGATCTTCGGCCGCGTCGGGTACCGGCAGGTCTTCGAGCGCTCCGCACCCGCCGCACCGGGGGAGCCGCCCCGGCGGCGCGTCGCCGAGGAGATCCTCTCCGCCCAGGTCCGGCTGCGCCTGGCGAAGGGGATCGTGTCGCCCTACGGCGCCGTGCGCTACGACGTGGCCGGGGCCCGCGTGTCGGACCTCTCCCTGGGCACCGACCTGGCCTTCGGCGGCGGGCGCCACCTGCTGCGAGTGCAGTACCTGCGGACCCACCCGGTCTTCGACCTCGACTCGGTGTTCAACGTGTTCTTCACGACCCCGTTTTCGGACGTGCGCCTCGGCTACCAGGTGAACCTGGGCCGCACGGCCCTCCACGCGCGCTGGCAGGTACGCCGGATGCTGGCCGACCGGACGGCCTCGGGTGCCGAGCCGCCGGCGCGGGCGCTCGGGGGGACGGGGGTGCAGGCGGGTGTTTCCCACCGCCGTCGGCGCTTCGCGCTGCGGGCCGACGCCTTCGCCCGGGGCGGTCCCGAGGGGCGTCTTGGCGGGGCGAGCGTCGAGGCCCGCACCTTCGTGTTCCATCAGCGCCTGGCCCTCGACACCCGGGCCTACTACACGTACGTGGACGGGGTCGGTTCGACGGCCGGCGGCGGGCACCTGTGGGCCGTCCAGATCGGCACGGACACCCGACTGTACTCGGGGATCCACCTGCACCTGCTGGTGGAGGAGGCCGGTTCTCCGACGATGCGCTCGTCCTTTCGTGTCTTCGGCGCCCTGTCGCTGGACTGGCAGATCCGAGGGGGGACCCGATGAGCCGGTGGCGGTGGCTGCAAGCGGCGGTGCTGTCGGGGGCGGCGGCCCTGGGGCTCGCGGCGGGCACTACCCGGGCCGGGCCGCGGCGGGGCCCCGCGGCCGAGCACCGCCCCGAGGTACAGCGGGCCGAGGGGCGCTCGGACCGGACCGACGGTCACGTGCCCGCCACGCTCGGTGGGGCGTACGGCCCGCGCGCCGCCGGCTCTCCGGTCTACCCGCGCCAGACGATCCCCCTGCGGATGAACCACGACCGCCACGTCTTCGAGCTGGGGCTGCCCTGCGTGCGCTGCCATACCGCCGCCCCGCAAAGCCGCACCGCCACCGACGACCTGTTCCCCGCGTCGGCCACCTGCGACGGGTGCCACGGGTCCGACCACCGGTCGGCGACGGGGCCGTCCGGGGGCCCCCCGTGCCGGACGTGCCACGTGGGGGCGGGGGCTCGCTCGATCCAACGGGTCGTGCGGGCGCCGCCGGCCCTGCTGCACTTCGACCACCGCGCCCACCTGGCCCGGGGCGCCACCTGCGACACCTGCCACGGCACGATGCGGGGGGTCCGCCTGGCGACGGTGCTGCAGCTCCCGCGGGAGGCCTCGTGCCTGACCTGCCACGACGGGATGACCGCGCCTTCAACCTGCGACACCTGCCACCCGACCCGGGCGGACGGGCGGCTGGTGGTACGAGCGCGGGACGATCGGCGCCTGCCGGCGCTCGTCCCCCGGGCCCGCTCGCCCTGGGGCATGGCGCACGACCTGTCGTTCGTGCGGGACCATGCGGCGATCGCCAAGGCGAAGCCAGCGGCCTGCCGCACCTGCCACGACGACGACTTCTGCCGTGACTGCCACGCGGGGGTCGTGCGCCCCATGCGGATCCACGCCCCCAGCTATCTGACCGGGCACGCCACGGACGCCGCGGCGAAGGTCCAGGACTGCGCGAGCTGCCACGCGAGCCAGACCTTCTGCCTCGGATGCCACGAGCGGGTCGGGTTCGGCGACCGGGCGACGGGCCCCTTCGGCGTCGGGGGGCGCGGGCGGGTGCACCCGGCCTCGGGCTGGACCGGCCCCCCCGGGGCCCCCGGGACCCACGCCTTCGAGGCCCAGCGCAACCTCGCCGCCTGCGCCTCGTGCCACAGCGCGGACACCTGCCTGGCCTGCCACGCCACCTCGGGTGCGGCCAACCCCGGGCTCGACGCGAACCCGCACGGGCCGGGATTCGCCGGGTCGAGCCGCTGCGTCGCCCTCGAGTCGAGGAGCCGACGCACCTGCCTGCGCTGCCACGCCCCCGGGGACCCGGCCCTCGCCTGCGGCCCGTCCGTCCCGTGACGCGACCGGCGCGGGGTCACCCGGCCGGGGTGGGGGGCGGGTCCGGGACGAAGACCGTAAACAGCTCCACCTCCGTCATCGCCAGGACCCGGTGGTCGCGGTCCGGCCGGATCGTGACGGGGGCGGCCGGCAGCAGCTCGACGCGGTCGGTGCCCTCGTCCGTGGTGACCTCCAGCACCGCCCGCCCGCCGGTGAGCATCAGCACCATGTCCTTGCGGTTGCGCGTGGACACGGGCACGTGCTTGCCCGCCCGCAGCCGCAGGACCGTCGCGACGTAGTGATCCGAGCGGGCCCACACGAAGGCGCCGCCGAAGGACTTGGCGGCGAAGGGCGGGCCGAAGTCGGGGTCGGCGGGGCCGTCCGCCCCGGGGGCGGGGGGGGCGCCGGCGGCGGGGGCGTTGATCGTACGATCGGGATCGGACATGGCGCAGCGAAGGGACCCGGAGGGAACGCTTCCTTGGCAGGGCGTGCAAGCGGGTGGCGTCAACCGAGCCCGGCGGGTTTCTTGGCCGTGGGCTTCTTGGGCGCGGGTTTCTTGGCTGCGGGTTTCTTCTTGGCGGGCGCCTCACTGCCCCCCGAGCTTGCGGTTTTCGCGCTCGACTTCGGCGCCCCGGCCTTCTTCGATCCACCCGTGGGTTTCTTGGATTGCTTCGCCTTTTCCGGTTTCTCGGACGCTTCAGTCTCCTCGGCGGTCTGCGAGGGCGGGGCCTCCACGTACTCGTCCTCCTCCCCCGCATCCGCCGCCTCCAGGGCCTTCTCGGCCGCCTTGCGGCTTTCGAGGGCCAGGCGCACGCGCCGCGAGGCGTCGTGGTCCCACTGGTCCACGTTGCCATCGCCGTTGACGTCGTAGCCGATGCGGTCGAGCCGCCCCTGGGCGTAGTAGGCGAACATGTCGGGCCGCCCGTCGCCGTCCCGGTCCACCTCCATGCGAACGAGCCGACCGGCGTCGAAATGACGCCACACGTCCACGTATCCGTCGAAGTTGGTGTCGAGTTCGGCCAGGGCCAGCTTCCCGTCGCGGTCGTAGAAGCGCCCCTGGTCGATGCGTCCGTCGTGGTCCTGGTCGAACTGCTCGCGCTCGAGGTGGCCGTCTTCGCGGTAGTAGTAGAAGGCGTCGAGCTTGCCGTCGAAATCGAGGTCGGCCTGCTTGCACAACAGGCCGCCCTCCGCCGCACTGATCGTCACGAAGTCGGCCTTGGCGTCGTGGTTGAGATCGAACTGGTCCACGTGGCGGCCCTCGGTGGAGCAACGCCGCCGGTCCACGAGCAAGGTCTTCATCATGCGTCCCTCGGAGGCCTCGGGCCCGAGGGCCGACGGCGGCTCGGCGATGGCCGAGGCGGATCCCTCCGGGCCCTTGGCGCCCTTGGCGCCCTTCTTCTTCTCGCCCGCGCACCCCCCGGAAAGGAGCAGGAGGCTGGCGAGGCCCACCGGAATCACATGGCGAGGCTTGCGCACCTCGCTACTGTACGGCCCGGCACGCCCTGCGGCAACCCGCCGCCCGCTGTGCTACCCATCGGCCCCGAACCTCCGTGCCCGACTCCGATCCCAAGCTCCCCGTCGAACAGGCGCGTACGCGAAGCTTTTGCATCATCGCCCACATCGATCACGGCAAGAGCACGCTCGCCGACCGCCTGATGGAAGCGACCGGGCTGTTGGGGGAGCGGGACAAGCGCGATCAGTACCTGGACCGGATGGACCTGGAGCGCGAACGCGGGATCACGATCAAGGCGCAGTCGGTGTCGATGCCCTATGCGGCCCGCGACGGCACGATCTACCGGCTCAACCTCATCGACACGCCGGGGCACGTGGACTTCAGCTACGAGGTCTCGCGCAGCCTCGCGGCCTGCGAAGGGGCTCTGCTCGTGGTGGACGCCACCCAGGGCGTCGAGGCGCAGACAGTGGCGAACGTGTACCTGGCGCTCGAAGCGAACCTCGAGATCATCCCGGTGATCAACAAGATCGACCTGCCGAGCGCCGACCCGGACCGCGTGCGCGAGGAGATCGAGGAGGTGCTCGGGATCGACGCCCTCGAAGCGATCGAGGTCAGCGCCAAGACGGGGCAGGGGGTGGACGCCCTGCTCGAGGCCGTCGTGGATCGGATCCCGCCGCCGTCCGGGGACCGCGACGCCCCGCTGCGCGCCCTCATCGTGGACAGCTGGTGGGACGCTTACCGCGGCGTCATCTCGCAGGTGCGGGTGATGCAGGGGGCCCTGCGACCGGGGCAGACCGTGCGCTTCTTCGCCACGGGGCGCACCTACGAGGTGCAACAGGTGGGCGTCTTCGCCCCCGAGGCCGTGCCGCTTTCCGAGCTCGCCGCGGGCGACGTGGGGTTCCTGGTCTGCGGGGTCAAGGCGCTCGCCGACTCCAAGGTGGGCGACACCATCGTTCTGGCCGACGACACCGGCGCCGAACCCCTGCCGGGCTTCGTGGACATCCAGCCCATGGTGTTCGCGGGGGTGTTCCCGACCGACTCGAAGGACTACCCGGCCCTGCGCGACGCCCTCGAGAAGCTGTCCCTCAACGACGCGAGCCTGCGCTTCGAACCGGAGACCTCCGAGGCCCTGGGCTTCGGGTTCCGTCTGGGCTTCTTGGGTCTTCTGCACATGGAGATCGTGCAGGAGCGGCTCGAACGCGAGTACGACCTCGACCTCATCACCACGGCGCCGAGCGTCGAGTACCGCGTGACCACGAACGACGGGACGGTCGTTGCCGTGGACAACCCGGCGAAGATGCCCGAGTTGGGCTCGTACACGAAGATCGAAGAGCCCATCATCACGGCGCGGATCCAGCTTCCCGAAGGCTACCTCGGGCCGATCCTGGAGCTTTGCGAGAAGCGCCGGGGGGTGCAAAAGGACCTGCGCTACTTGACGGCACAGCGGGTGCAACTCGTGTATGAACTGCCGCTGGCCGAGGTGGTCTTCGGGTTCTACGACCAGCTCAAGAGCCTCTCGCGCGGCTATGCCAGCATGGACTACGAGGCGGCGGGCTACCGGGCGGCGGACCTGGTGCGGGTGGACCTGCTCGTCAACGGCGAGAAGGTGGACGCGCTGTCCATGATCACCCACCGGGACACCGCGTTTTACCGCGGCCGTGACCTGTGCTCGAAGATGAAGGAACTCGTGCCGCGGCAGCAGTTCGAGGTGGCGATCCAGGCGGCCATCGGGCGCCGCGTCATCGCCCGAACGACCGTCAAGGCCCTGCGCAAGGACGTGACCGCCAAGTGCTACGGCGGCGACATTTCCCGCAAGCGCAAGCTCATCGAGAAGCAAAAGAAGGGGAAACGGCGCCTGAAAGCGGTGGGGAACGTGGAGATCCCGCAAAGCGCCTTCCACGCGGTGCTCAAGCTCGACGGAACATGAGCGACGATCCGAAAGACACCCCCGCGGGGCAGCCGAGGCGAAAACCGAGGCACGTGCGCGCCGCCGCGCGACTCCTGCAGAAGGAGGCCCGGCGGATCCTCCGCAAGCACCGCGACCGTCTCGACGAAGGGCCCCGGCAGGCGATCGAGGCGTCGGTGGCCGGCATCGACGACGCGACCGCCCGCGGAGACCTCGCGGCGCTGGAGGCGGAGGCCGAGCGCCTCGACGAGTTGCTGGAGACCCACGCCGCCTTCGCGCGCAAGAGCGCCCTGCGCGAGACCATCGAGAACGTGTCGATGGCGGTCGTCGTCGCCCTGGGCCTGCGGGCCTGCGTGTACGAGCCGTTCCAGATCCCCAGCGGCAGCATGATGCCGACGCTCGTGCCGGGAGACCACATCTTCGTCAACAAGTTCGTCTACGGCATCCAGATCCCCTTCACGAACATGGTCCTGGGGGCCGACCACCGGCCGGTGGAGCGCGGCGACGTGGTCGTGTTCCGCTATCCGCTCGACGAGTCGGACGACTACATCAAGCGGGTCATCGGTCTGCCCGGAGACGTGGTCGAGATCCGGGGGCGCACGATCTACGTCCGGCGCAAGGGAGCGGAGGAATTCGAGCCCATCGAGCAACAGCCCCTCGACGAACGCTGCCGCGACGAATCGGGGACGAAGGTGGTCCCGGGATGCAAGCTCTTCCGCGAGCGCTACGGGGAGCACGTCTACACCGTCCGCTACGTGCGCCCCGAGCTGGCCCCGCTCGGTGAGTTCCAGCGCTTCGAGGTGCCGGAAGGGCACCTGTTCGTGATGGGCGACAACCGCAACCAGTCGGAGGACTCGCGCGCGTGGATGGTCAAGGTGGAGGCCGTCGCGGCGGACCGGGTCCTGACCGTCGAGGACCTGCGGGCACGGACCGAGGAGGCGCTGTTCACACTGCGCCGATCGACGGGGGAGGGGGGGGCGGACGATCCCGACGTGGACGTGGTGGTGTACGAGGCCGACCACCGCTCGTCGAAGCAGGACGTCACCATCGAGGTCCTGCGCGATCCCGTGCTGCCCCTCGAAGCCGTGTTCGGCCTCGTGCCCGGCGCCCGCACCTTCGACGGCGCGTCCGAGTTGCTTTCGGCGGTGGGGGCGAAGACACCGGTTCCGCCGCCGCTGGAGGCATTCGAGCGCTTCGCCCTGGGGCGTGACGAAAACGGGGCGCGGGTGCTCGCGGCGGTGCATCGCCCGACCCGGACGGCGTTCGTATTGACGTGCGGCAGCGAAGCCTGCCCGACCGGCCGCCGCCTCGTCGAGCGGGCGTCCGAGGTCGCCGCCGCCTATCTGCACGACCCGGCCGCCCCCGTCACGACGCTGCTGTGGGACGACGGGTCCATCCGGTACCGGACCCAGGTATCCACCGCCCGCGACGAGGCCGTCTACGCCGTGCGCGGGGCCCTGGCCGGGGCGGACGATACCGAGGTGTTCCTGCTGCGCAACCCCCCGTACGGCATGGAGCGGGCCCTCGGGATGCTCTTTGCGGCCTTCGGCGCCCGGCGCGGGGAGATCCCACACGATCCGGCCCTGCCGGTGCCGGGCGGGCTCTCCTGGTCCTTCGAACGGGACGATCGGCGGGTCTGGATCGGCGTGGATCTGGCCCGGCGCCTGGCCGCGTCGTTCGCCTGCGGCCCGACGACCTGCCCGGACCGCGCCCGCTACGAGGCCCGGGTCCGCTCCCTCGTGGCGGACCTGGCCGATGCCGGCACCGATCCCCGAAGGTTCCGTGCCCTGGCCGG
>Ga0256839_1002729_pt1 | contig 19265 bp, 14 predicted proteins | sample 354166metaG_FD_185968 | JGI IMG/M metagenome (GOLD analysis project Ga0256839, IMG submission 185968) | Hydrothermal vent microbial communities from Mid Atlantic Ridge, Atlantic Ocean - 354-166 | ecosystem: Environmental > Aquatic > Marine > Hydrothermal vents | place: Atlantic Ocean: Mid... | reverse complement strand
GAAAGGCAGAAACCAGTTGCCAAAACTCATCGAAGGTATCAAGTTCACTGACGGTGTCGAAATGATAGACGCTGATGAAACCTGCGTCGCCTGAATGGTTGCCATCACCCAAAATCAGTCATAGCTCCAGAACCGTTCCGGCCGGGGGCGTTGAAAAATCAAGAATTCAGTTGCTCTTGTTCCAAGGGTCGCCAATAGACTCTAGCAAAGAGGCGACGGCGATGACCTGCTCAGGCGAACCGGATTTCAAAACCCCCTCCTTGAGGGCGGGCAATATGGACTCGGTGCCTGCTTCTGGCGGTTTTTGAACGGCACCTTTAACCGCAGGCAAAAGGATATTGCCAAACCAATCCGAAAAAATATGGCCGTTAAACGCGCTCGTATAATGCGCCATGGCGGCGCTGCTATCTTCAATGGCGCGGTGCTGGCCAACCGCATTCATCAGGTCGGTCGGGTTATAGAGCTTGACCCCGGCCCTTTGGCTGGCGGCGACCACCTGCTGGATATACTTCTCCCGGGAATGAAGCGGTTCTCCATTTTTGCTTTTAGCGCTTACATGGGTGACAATCAATACATCCGGAAGCCCCTCTTGCAGCTTGCAAATATCCTCATAAAGGCTTTGCTCTGTGCTCATTGAAATCTCTATACGCTTCAAAACCTCGCTATCCTTGCGCTGCGCTGGCGTATGGCTCCAGTGGTCTGCCAAAAAATCCGACACGCCGGCGGGGTCACTTTTCTTACAAAGCTGTGTGAAGGAAAGCGCCCGCTGCTTATCTGAAAAAAAGTCCCTGAAATAGGTGTTCACATAGTTCAGCTGCAAAGCTGTATCGCCTATTTTAAGGGTTTTGGCCGAGGAAAGCTCGACCATGTAGAGATGACTTTTCTCATGGGTTTCCGCCTGAAACCTATCATATGTCTTGCTTCTGGCAATAAAGGGCCAAAATTGCTTTTCAGGGATAAATTCGCCGGAAAATGCGCGCATTTGCTGCACGGCCTCTGCCGAGGAATGCGCATAGCCGAACACTCGTTTCGTGTTAATTTGAAACCCGAGCGCTGCTCCGTGTTCGCGCAGGGGGCCATAAATGCGGCAAGATCCTATGGGGGTAATTCTAAACATGTGCGTATGATGCTTTCATATCCTATGCGCCACCCTAGCCTCTTCTGGATGACGGCATCAGCCGAAACAGGCTGAGGACGCTTAAAAAGGTCAGGAAGGCCACAAATCCGGTTTTCGGAATATTTGGCAGGGTTGCGTATGCGCTGGTTTTGGGCGGGACCACGACCAGAAACTGGCTTTGGGCCAGCGCCGCATCATCCGACGCTTTTTCCAGCGCCAAAAAGGCTGTTAACAGGGTTTCTTCGGCAATTCTCAGCTGTAGGGCGGCCAATTCATAATCGAGCAGAAGCTGGTTGAGCGAGCGCTGGCCGTTGGAGGGCGGGCTGATCAGGCGGGCGCGTTGTTGATCAGCCAGCGCTTGCATATTTTCTTTCAAGGTGTAAAGCCGCTGTGTGATCAGATTTTCACTCTGGCCTGAAACATTTGCCCGCTGAATCTGGGCTTCGATCTCCGCCATATCGGTTTCCAGTTTGGTGATGGTTGCGTAAATCCCTTCCACCCGGGCGGCAGGGTTGGCCTCGCCACTATCAATTTGCAGTTGCGTCAGGGTTCTTTGCGCGTTTGTGAGCACAACGCGCGCCTCGTCCACCGAACGCTGCGCGACATCCGTACGAAATTTAAACAGCTTTTCGGATATCTGGTTGATTTGCGTTGCCGTGAGTTCTAACACCGCATTCGAAACATCTATGGCCATTTCAGGGCTGGGCGCACGCACATAAAGGGACAGCAGGCCGGTTTGTATATCTATCGAGCTGAATACAAAACGGGAAAAACCGTCCTCTTTTGTCAGGCTCAAAAAAGGCACATCTCTCAAGCGGGTATACGGATCCATGTCAGGCCCGCTAAGCATGCTGACAAGCCCCATTTCGTCCTCCAGCTGGTCTATCAATGCCTTGGACTTGATATAGGCGTTCGCCATAAAGGTTTCGCTCATCTCGCCGCCGCCCGCGCCGCCGACAACCCCGAGCAGCCCGCCTAGGCCGCCGCCATTGTCGGTGCCGGGCTTGATGATGGTGATGACCGATTTTGCCTCGTATAAAGGCACCGCCCGTTCACTCAAATAGCCAACCACCAGCGCTGTGGGCAGCAACACGAACACTACGATCTGAAGGATGAGCGAAACCGTTGCCTTGCGTTTTCTCTTGCGGATTTTGGCTTTGGTGGCTTGTATGGCTTCCGCGCTCGGCAATAGCCCATCTGCCCCGCCGGTTTTTTTTTCAAACGCAGCGAACGGCTCTACATCTCCAAAACGGGCAACGGGCTTTCTGCCCGCATATTCAGGGGTCGGAGCCGGTTTTTCAGTCACCACCCGCGCCTGCTCCTGTTTGACTTTTTGCGCCGCTGCCACGCGGTCGGCGCGCCACTTGCGGATGCGCTCGGCTTCGGCCGCGTCGCTATTTTCCGGTGTTTTATCGCTCATGATCCAGCCTCGCTTCGGAACGGTATATGCGGGGGAGTGTCTCCGCGCTCATGGCTTTCTACAAGGGCGGCCACACCCGTTTGAAGGTCGTCACAGGGCACCAGGCCACCCTCTAGCAAAACAAGAAAGCGCGTGCAGTGCTTTTCAAGCTGAGCGGGGTTTTTGGAGAGAAAAATCAAACCGGCCTGCGCTAGCCGCTGGTCTAGAATGGCTGCGCACCGCAGGCGCATATCGGTATCTCCGACGCTGACAACCTCGTCCGCAATATACATATCACAGGGGATGGCCATAGAGAAGCTGTAGGCTACGATCGCCCGTTCCAGCGAGGAATAGGTTTTTATTTTTTTGCTCAGGCTCGCGCCAAGACTGGCAAACTCGGTGCAAAACGCAACGGCCTCCAGCGGGTCATGCCCGACCAGCTCGGAAAGCAGAGTTATGTTTTGGGCCCCGGTCAGTTCGGGGTGAAATCCGCCAGCAAAGCCGAGCGGCCAGGAGGTTTTGCCCTCGCGGTAGATCTGGCCTGTATCCGGCTTTTCAATGCCCGCCAGTAACCGCGCAATAGACGATTTCCCTGTGCCCGGAGTGGCCAGAATGCCCACCCTCTCGTCACGGCCAAAAATCTGTGTGGCATGGGACAGCAGCAGCAGGGTGCCGGTATCTGTGCGCTGGATCCGCGAAACATTGTCGAGCATAATCATATCCGGTGCCGCGCACGCCGTGTATCCACCACATAGCGCTCCAAAACCAGCGACATCAGATAGAAAACCAAAGCAAAGCTTGCCGGATACCATGCGCTGGAGATCGGGGATTCATAGCCCAGAAAGAAGCCCTCGCGCACCAGCTCGATGGCGTGGAATAGCGGGTTATACCATAAGATTTGAATGCCCGAATTCGGCAGCTCGGTGGCGGTGTAGAAAATGCCGGAAATCCAGAACATTGGCCGCAGTAGCAAGGGCACCATGCGGGCGAAGGTATCGCTCCATTGCCCGAGCACCGCCACAAAACGGCCCACGCCCACCCCGATCGCCCATGCCAAAACAAACCCGTTAATCACCCCGAGCGTATTTGCGGGCATGTTGCCACCCAGAAAGATCATGATCAGCGAAAAAATCAGAACCACCGTAACGATCACATTGAGCAGCTCCAGAAGAGCGGTGGCCAGCAGCAGGTCGGTGGTTGTAACCGGTGAAAAATAGAGCAAATAGCGATTACTGATCACGGTGCGCGCCATGGCGGCAAGGGTTTGGCGAAACAGCAGATAAGGCAAAATGCCGGTGGCAACAAACAGCTCCGTAGACACATAAATCGGCGGCTGGCGCTGCAAAAAGTGAAAAGCCACCACGATGAACCCGATAAACACCACCGGCGTTAAATAGGCCCATAAATACCCGATGGCTCCCCCTGAAAATCGCGTGGCACGCTCGCGCCGGATAAGCGCCCCTATTCGCTGAAACAAGGGGGCACCGGGGGTGAAAATATGCGTGTCTCTCGGCGTCATGCCTATCCTTTGCTCAGGGGTTTATACCTTATAATAGTCCCGATACCATTTTACAAAATTATCAATCCCTTCGGCCACGCTGGTTTCGGGCTGATACCCGGTGAGGCGCTCCAGCAGGTCCGCATTGGCCCATGTGGCCGGCACATCGCCCTTTTGCATCTCCATGAAGTTTTTCTTGATCTCCATGCCGAGGCTATTTTCGATTTCCTTGATAAAATCCATCAGCGGCACTTTGGTATTGTTGCCAATATTCACCACCCGAAACGGGGCCACAGGGCTGAGGCTGTCACCGGGCAGAATGTCTTCGCGGGTTTCCGGCTCTACCGGCGGGGTGTCTACCAGCAGGCGGATGGCGCGCACGAGGTCGGTGATATAGGTAAAATCCCGCGCCATTTTTCCATGGTTGTAAACGTCTATCGCCTCGCCCTCCAGCGTCGCTTTCACAAACTTGAATAGCGCCAGATCAGGCCGCCCCCACGGGCCATAAACCGTAAAAAACCGAAACATGGTTGTGGGGATCTTCCACAGATGCGCATAGCTGTGCGCCATGTTTTCATTGGCTTTTTTGGTGGCGGCATAAAGCGTAAGCTGGGTTTCGGTTTTTTCATGCTCGACAAATGGCATGTTTTCGTTGGCGCCGTATACCGAAGAGGTCGAGGCCATCAGCAGGTGATCCACCCCGAATTCGCGGGCGCACTCCATCACGTTAAAACTGCCCATCACGTTGGATTCCATATAGGCGCGAGGGTTTTCCAGGCTGTAACGCACCCCCGCCTGTGCCGCCAAATGCACAATCACATCGGGCTTTTCTTCCTGCACCAGCCTGTGCAGCACGTCCATGTCTTCCAGGCGGCCTTCAAGGCAGGAAAAGGCGGGGTTTTGCAGTAGCATCTGGTGGCGGCGTTGCTTGATGCGCACGTCGTAATAGTCGGTCATGGCGTCAAAGCCGACCACGCGAAAGCCCTCGTCCAGCATATGTTTTGCCAGATGAAAGCCGATAAATCCGGCGGTGCCGGTGATAAGAACGGTGCGCATTGGTTAGACCCTGCCTGTCGTAAAAAGCGTAACGGTTTTATCCAGAATACGCGCCATGGAAAATAGGCGCCGGGCTTGCCGCTGGCCCGCCACCCCCATCCTGTCGGGGCTAGCCAGCACATGCGCCAGCTTTTCCGTGATTTCCGCCACGGGCGCGCCGTCAGCGCGGCTCAGCAGCACGCCGGACACCCCGTCATCCAGAATTTCAGCCGTGCCGCCTGCGGGTGTGGCCAAAAGCGGCACGCCCGCCAGATGGCCCTCGATCAACACATTGGGCAAGCCTTCGGTGCGGGCCAGATGGAGCAATATATCGGCTTTATGCAGGAAAAACCCCACATGGTCTGTGGCGCCGGGGAAAAACACCTTTTCGGCCAGCCCCGCATTGGCAATGCTGCGGCGGCATTCCTCCAGCAAGGTGCCGGTGCCCAAGGCCACAAAGCGCGTGTTTGGGTGGCGGGTGGCATAGGCCTTTGCCACCTCGACCCACAAGCGCGGATTTTTCACGTGCTCAAAGCGAAAAATGCCCAAGACGGTTTTATTACACTCCGGTGATTTGGCTTTGATATCGGCCCAGATCGCATGGTCCGCCGCATCCCCCTCCGGCAAAACCGGCGGCACCGCATTATGGATCACGGTGATTTCGCCCGTATCAAACCCCAGCCAGCGCTCATAGGCCCGGGCCGCAACCCCGTTATTGGCTGAAAACGAAACCCCAGGAATGTGGCGCAACGCCTTGTAAAGAGGGAGCATTTGCGGGCGCTGCATATCTGGCCGCAGGTTGGGCGGCATGCCGCGAAAGCTGGCGACAATGCGCGGCACACCGGCGATCAGCGCCGCCAGCGCCGCCGTCAGCACGCCGCCATCTTGCCAGCAATACACATATTCGGCTTTGATCTCCTTGAAATAGCGCACCAGTTTCAGGGTGTTTTCATAAATATCCCTCGGCAGGAAATCCATCAAGGCCAGCAGCTCAGCCGAAATTTCGGGTATCCCGGCCAGCTCAGGCAGGGGGGCTTCGTTGAGGATGTTAACATCAATGCCCGCCTCGGCCAACACGGGCAGGAAAAACCCCGATTGCGTGGCGGCCGTGATGTGGCGAATACACACGCGAGGGGGGGCCAGCAGGGTGCGGCCCGCGATCGAGGTTTTATCCTGATAATGCTGCATAAAGGCGCTGGCGATGCGGGTCATCTGGCGCTCGGCCCCGCCGGCTCCAAGCTGACCGGTATAAAACACCACCGGCCCCAACCCGCCGGCGCTCAGCGGGCGCGGGCTGCGGCGGGTGAAATGCTCGACCATTTTGCCGATCATGGCGGCGCTATCCTCTGCATTATAGCTATCCAGCAAGCTGGCGCGCGCAGCAATTTCATTCACGGTTTTTTGCGCTACTGCGCCGAGCCACGGGGCTGCGCCCAGCCCTTCCAGAATGGCATTGGCCTCGCGCACCCGCTCTTGCTGAAACAGCATCTGGGCATAATAAAGCCGGAAACTGTGATCATCGGGAAAGGCCGCCAGAATTTGCTGCACCAGGCTATCCAGCGCGGAATATTCCTTGAGCTCGGTCAGCCCCGCCACCAGTTGCTCGGCCTGTGTGTGGCTGGCAAGTGGCTCAGGGCAGAGCACATGCAGCCGCACCAAGCCTTCTTCCACCAAATTCAGGCGGCGAAACCAGCGCATCATCATCCGGATCGGCAATATCTCTTCGGGAAACAATTCATAAAGCTCGAACCACGCATCCAGCATCCCGTCTTTCAGGCGCATTTTTTCAAGCAACATGCCGCAGGGGAGTAAAAACCGCGGGTCGGGTGCATAGCGTGCCATATCGGGCAGCAGGCGCTCAAGGGCCGCTTCGGCCTGTTCGGGCGTTTGGGCATCGGCCATCATCTGCTCTGCCTGCGAAATCAGCACCTCCGGTGGCACGGGCAGATTTGGCTTGGTCGAGATGTGTTTGTGAAAAAATACCATGTGTTTAGGTTCTGGCCTGTATCTAACTTTGTTTTACGTTGGGTGCGGGGGCCGCCCCGCCCGCTATAATGCCCAATACTCGGCCGCTGACGGAAGCGACTTTCCCCTGAACGCTGATTTTATATCCATCAATACACCGTCAGAGGCAAGGCAATTCAGGAAATCGGGGGCGTCGAGATAGGCTTTGTGGGGGGCAATAACCAGCGCGAGATCCAGATCCTGCATGTCAGACCACCCGATCAGTTCCAGCCCCGCCCGCGCGGCATCAGCCTGGCTGACATGCGGGTCATTGACCATCACAGCCAGACCGAAAGACTTCAGTTCGTTTATCAGCTCGATCGCCTTGGAATTCCGGATATCCGGCACGTTTTCCTTAAACGAAATCCCGAAGATACCGATGCGCGATTTCCGGATGGACCGGTCACGCAAGGCCAGCTTCTTCAAGGCGACATTGGCAATATAAGACGCCATGCTGTCATTCACCCGCCGGCCGGACAGGATCACCTCGGGGTGGTGCCCCAGCTCTTCACTGAGAGCCGCGAGGTAGTAAGGGTCCACCCCGATGCAGTGGCCGCCAACCATGCCCGGCGTAAATGGAATAAAGTTCCATTTTGTAGCAGCCGCCTCGATCACCTCGGTGGTTGAAATGCCAATACGGTCACAAATCAGCGCCAGCTCGTTCATCAATGCAATATTGATATCCCGCTGGGTGTTTTCGATCACCTTGGAAGCTTCAGCCACCTTGATAGAAGACACTTTGTAAATGCCCGCTGTTATGATGCCCTGATAAATTGCCGCCACCCGCTCAAGGGTTTCCGGCGTATCCGCCGCCACGTTTTTAACGATTTTTTCCAGCCGGTTTTCTTTGTCGCCCGGGTTTATCCGCTCGGGGCTATATGCCAGATTGAAATCCGCGCCCGCCTTCAAGCCAGAGGCTTTTTCCAGAAGCGGCCCGCAGATATCCTCGGTCACCCCCGGGTAAACCGTGGATTCAAAAACCACCACATCCCCTTTGGCAAGAGATTTGCCAATAGTAGCACAGGCCGCGCGCAGCGGCCCTAAATCAGGGCGCTTGTTCGAGCATACCGGCGTTGGCACGGTGGCAATGTAAAAAGTCGCCCGCTTCAGGGCGCTGTCGTCATCGGTCACCGAAAGGCTAGATGCCGCGATGCATGCATCATTGACCTCGCCAGTAAAATCCGAGCCGGCTTGCAAGCTGCGAACGCGATGTCCCGAAATATCAAAACCAACGACGCCGCTGTTTTTTTTTGCCAAAGCGATAGCCAGCGGAAACCCGACATAGCCCAACCCGATGACGGCAATTTTTTCTTCGCCCGGGTTGGTATTGTTTGTTTTTTTCATCCTGTAGAGCGCCTAATTGAAAAGGATTTAAATATATATTTGAGCAACACCCAGCTTCCCCTTTACCAAGAGCTAAGCTTTCCTTAATATTTCCTTAGCATGTCTAAATAATGGTTAACAACTACTTACACTTTATATCAATCAATCCAGAAATGTGGCCGAGAGGCCCGGCGCAGGGATTGATTTACAACCCCGGACTTCACCCTCGGGTGATATTTTATAATATAGGCGATATCAAGTTGAAAAAACACGCAAACATTTTGTCATCCTACAGATCCGGTGATCTTGACACCTGCCTTGATTTGGCAGAACGCCTGTTGCAGGAAAATCCGGAGGATGCTCTGCCGCTGGAATATGCAGCCCGCGTGCACTCAAAGCGCCGCAACCCGCAATTGGCCAAGCCCTATTGGCACAAACTTACCGAGCTGCGGCCCGATTGGCCCGAGCCGTTTCTGCAAGCGGCCCGAATCGCGCGGCGGGAGAAAGACTGGGCCAGCTGTGCGCGCTATGCGGATGAATATATCCGCCAAAGCCCCGACCACCCCGAAACGCTTGGCCTGCTGGCGCAATGCGACATGGAAAAAGGGGATGCCCCTAAAACCGCGCGCGCGCTTTTCAGGCTGAGCCAGCTCAACCCGAAACCCGTGCCGCCTTTGGCGGTGCAGGCCACCAAGCTGGGAATGGGTGTCGAGGTTGCGCAAGCCCTGTGCCCCCCTCAAGGCAAGCTTGCCGCATTGCACAGGCAAATTGCGCAGGCGTTACGGGATGCCGCCATCGGTTTTGAAATTCGCCGCCAGCCTTTTTTGGCAGCAAATTGCTATCAGGCTTTAAGGATTTACACGCCCGCCTCGCCCTATCCGGCCAAAGCGCTTGCACGTTTGTGCAAGCCCTATCTGGATAAAGCCCAAGCGGCCGTTGCCGCCCATGCCCATGATGATGCCCTTTTGCACGCCCGAACCTGCCTGAAAATAGACCCCGAAGCCGTCGCCCCGCGCCGTATCGCCCGCCACGCAGAGGAGGCTGTTTAATGTGCGGCATTGTTGGTCTTTATTGTGCGGGCCCACCCTTGCCGCCGCGCGCCCTCAAGGACAGCCTTGAAAAAATGTCGGCGCAGATCCGGCATCGCGGGCCTGATGGCAGCGGTGTGTGGGTGCATGGGCCAGCGGGGCTTGCCCATCGGCGGCTCTCGATCATTGATCTGAATGAGCGCGCCGCCCAGCCCATGGTGAGCGGCGATCAAAACCTGATCACCAGCTTCAACGGCGAAATTTACAATTTCAAAGACCTGCGCCGCGAGCTGGAGGGCTTTGGTCATGTTTTCCGCACCCGAAGCGACACCGAGGTTTTGCTGCATGGCTATCGGCAATGGGGCCAAGGCCTGCCTGCCCGCCTGCGCGGCATGTTTGCTTTTGCCATTTGGGACAAAGACAAGCAGGAAATGTTTCTGGCCCGCGATCGATTTGGCAAAAAGCCACTGGTTTACACATGGTGTGACGATGTCTTCCTGTTTGCCTCCGAAGCCAAATCCATTTTGCAATGGCCGCATTTCAAGCGCGGGGTTGACCTTGAAGTCATCCATGATTTTATGAGTTTCGGCTATACCCCCGGTGCCAAAACCGCTTTTGCCGGCCTGAACCGCCTGCCCCCCGCCCATATGATGCTGATCCGCCCCGGGCATAGGGCGGACAACCCGCCCGCGCTGCAAAAATACTGGACTCTGGCTGCGGTCGACCCCGCCAAAACCGCCATGAGCCTTGAACAAACCGCCGGCGAACTGCTGGAACGCCTTGATGACGCTATCAAAGTGCGGCTGGAATCCGACGTGCCGCTGGGGGCGTTTTTATCCGGCGGGGTAGATAGCTCGGCGCTGGTCGCCCGTATGTCTTCCATGATGCCGGAACCCGTCAAAACCTTCTCGGTGGGGTTTGATATCAAGGGCTATGACGAAACCGCCTATGCACGCGAGGTCGCCGATCAATACGGCACCGACCACCGCGCCTTTATGATGGATTACAGCCTGATCGACACCTTGCCGCAAATCATCTGGAATTACGGCGAGCCCTATGCGGATTCCTCGGCGCTGGTCACCACCGCGCTGGCGCACAAGATCAGAAAACACGTGACCGTGGCGATCAGCGGTGATGGCGGCGACGAGGTTTTCCTTGGATACAGCCGCTACCAGCGCTTTCAGGAGGATATCGCCAAAGGCATCAGCCCGCCCCTGCACCAGCATTATGACACCGCTTTTGGCCCACCCACCATGCGCGACCGCTATGCAAAATACGTCGCCACCTTTCGCGACCTGCACAAGCAATGGGGCTACGGCCCGGCTTTGATGGAGCATTACCTCACCCCCTCCGCAGACCGTTTTCCGGGCTTTATGGAAAATACCCATGCGGGCAATGCGCTCGACATGGCCGCGCGCGCTGAGGTTGCCACTTATTTGCCCGATGATCTGCTAATCAAATCCGATATCGGCACCATGGCCGCCAGCCTTGAATCGCGCAGCCCGTTTCTGGACCATCACCTCGCCGATTGGGCCGCCTCCCTGCCACAAAACCAGCGGGTATTTGCGCGCCACGGCAAGCTGCAAATGAAAGCCCTGCTGAAATATGCCATGGAGCCACAGCTCAGCCACGCGCTGCTTTACCGCAAAAAACAGGGGTTTTCCGTGCCGGTCAAACACTGGATCCGCCATGAGATTCGCGACCTTGCCGGAGACCTGCTGACCAGCAAAAAATTTGCCGAGCGCGGCTATTTCAGGCCATCCTTTGTCAAGTGGATGCTCGACCAGCATTTCGCCGGCCACGAGGACCACGGCACCCGTATCTGGGCTCTGTTATGCCTTGAAATGTGGCACCAGACCTTCATGGATGGTCCCCTGATCGGCCCGATGACCATGGCAACAGGGCCATCACCGGAGCGGGCAGCATGATGGATATGGACCCGCTGGATGCGCTGGTATCTGCCGGGCTGGGTGCCTATCAGGCGGGAAATTACCCCAAAGCCCTTGCCGAATTTGAAAAAGCCCTGCAGCTTGCGCCTGAGGATCAAGCCGTGCGCGAAGCGGCCGCTTATAGTGCCAACAAAGCCGAAGACTGGGACAGCGCTGCCAGCCATTGGCTCGAAATTTCCAAGCAAAACCCGAGGCGGGTCGCGCCGGTTAACCGCTATATTGCAGCCTTGCTCAAGGCGCGCCACTTCACCGAGGCCCGCGCCTATTGCGAAAGCGGCGGGTTTTTGCAAGACCCCGCCAACCGGCCGCGATATTATGATCTGCGGCTCATGATCAGCTTGTCTGAAAGCAAATTGGTAGAGGCGGCCGATCTGGCGGCCAAAGGCTATGCGCTCAGCCCGCAGGATAGCACGGCGCTCGCATTTGCCAGCCAGTTTTTTGACCACGGCCATTACGGGGAAATGCGGCGCTGGGTGGCGCGCATCAAAGCGCCGGAGCAACAGAAAGACGCTATAAAAACCCTGCAAGCCCGCGCCTTTTTTGCGCAAAAAATCTGGAACAAAGCAAGGCGCGCATGGCAGGCCATATTGGAGACGGCCCCCGCGCCGCAAGCCGACACCGCGCGGCTGTTTTTAGCCCGTATCGCCGCAAGCACCGGCCGGCATGAAGAGGCAAAAAAGCACTTCGAGCTGATTTTGCAAAAGCAACCCGCGCATGAGGAGGCGATTTCCTATTTCATTCGCGCAGAGCTGCTGAACAATAATGAAACCGGGGCGCGCAGGCTGATTGACCGGCATTGGGATGCGCTGGACCCGATCCGGCGGCTCCAGCTCAAAGCCCGCAGTTTTGCCACAAGCGACCCGCTGGCAGGGGCGCAGGTTTTTCTGGATGCTCTGGAAAGCCAGCCGGAAAACATCACCCTTGAATTGGCACATATCCGGTTTTTGCTCGATCTGAAAAATGTTACAATCGCAGAAGAACGAATTCGGACGCTTATAGACCTGCGCCCTGCGCATTTCGAGCTGAATTTGCTCTATTTACAGTGTCTTCAAATGCAGGATGCCCCCGTAGAGCGGCAGCTTGAACAGGCCGAAGCCACCTTGGCACTCGCCCCCGCAGACGCTTCGCTGCTTAACACGGTTGGCACGTTGCTGGCCCGCAACAACCGGCGCGCTGATGCGGCAGAGCATTATCAAGCCGCGATAAAAATCGCGCCCGGCGATGCTGTTTTGTGGCGCAACGGCACTTATCATCTGGCAACAGAAGACCGCCTGCAAGATGCTGCCGATTTTGCCGCCACCGCCATAAAAACCCTGGGCACCGACAGCCCTGAGCAACTCACAAATACGGCATGGATCCTGCTTGCGGCGCGGCAAACAAAATTCGCGCTGGAGCATGCCAACGCGGCGATCAAGCTTGACCCCGCGTCAGCGTCCGCCCATGAAATGGCAGCCAATGTGCACATGGACGAGGGCCGCTATGACCTCGCATGGGACCATATCCAGAAAATAGATGCGCTGGTATTCCCGCGCCGCCCGGAAAAAATCGCGCATCTGGCGGCGCAATGTATGGCGGCCTTTCGGGCGATGTCTGACGAGGGCGCGCCGATTGCGCCGCCCGTTAAGGGCCTGTTTCCCGAGCAGCTGTTTCATGCCATGGTCAAGCGGGCCATGCCGGATATTTCAGGCCAGCGCAGGGGCATTATGCATGTAAGCTCCAGCCTCGCGGTTGGCGGGGCCGAGCGGCAGGTTGCCTATGCTATTCAAGGCCTTATGCGAAGGCCGGATAGTGCCGAACCCTGTAGCCTCGTAGTCAGCTCCCTGAATCCGCAAACCGGACATGATTTTTTCCGCCCCGGGATTGAACGCGCCGGGGTGGAAATTGTTGATCTGGAGCGCCTGCGCCAAAGCGCGCGCATTCGCCGGATACTGGCCGATTTCCCCGCCCATGCCCGCACTGTCCGGCAGTTGGCGAGCCTCCCGCGCGAGGCCAGCCGCGTGGCCATTCCGCTATTTGCCCATCTGCTGGAAACCCGCCCGCGCGTGGTGCATTTGTGGCAGGATGCGGTGAATATCGCCGCAGGCATTGCGGCTGTTTCTGCGGGTGTGCCAAAAATTGTGCTCTGCACCCGCTCCACCCGCCCCACCAAGATGTTCCGTTTCCGGCGCTACCTGTTTGAAGGCTATCAGGCGCTCCGGAACTATAGCGGCACGGTCTTGATGGTGAATAATTCCGCCAACGGGGCGCATGATTATGAAGCGTGGCTTGGCCTTCCGGCGGGCAGCATACACCCCTTTTATAACGGATATGATTTTGCCGCTATCCGCGCCAATGCCACCCCTACTGACCGGCAAAGTATCCGCCGGCAATGTGGTATCCCCAAAAGTGCAGCGGTAATTGGCGGGGTTATGCGCTTTACCTCCGAAAAACGCCCCGATCTCTGGGTGCAAACCCTGATGGCCTCCATTGCCCGCGCGCCGGACACCCACGGGCTGCTTGTCGGCGAGGGGCCGATGCAGGGGATGCTGATGCAAATGGTGAAGGCCGCAGGGCTGGAGGGGCGCATTCATTTTGCAGGCCGCCAAACCCCGATCGAGCCTTGGATGCGTGCCATGGATATCCTGTTTTTGTCTTCGGCCACCGAAGGCTTGCCCAATGTGCTGATCGAAGCGCAGGCGCTTGGCCTTCCGGTAGCTAGCATGAATGTGGGCGGTGCCCCCGAGGCGATCCGCGCCGGAGAAACCGGACTTATCCTTGAAGAGGCCGCGCCGGACATTCTGGCACAGCACATAGGGGCGCTCCTGCAGGATAGCGCCCGGATGGCGGCGATGTCAGCGGCGGCGGTGCGCTTTGTCGAAGGGAGGTTTTCCCTTGAAACCATGGTCGCGGCCTTGGAAACCCTTTACGAAACAGCGTGAGGGGCTTGCGGCTTAAAGGGTGACCTCGTCCCAGAAACCGCCCGTCATCCGCAGGTTTTCGGGCGCTTCCCTGAACACATTGCCGAGCTGGGTTAGAAAATCCTCGAACCAGATCTCGATATACGCTTCCAGCGTGTCGTTGGGCGCGGGCATAACCAGTGGCACCAGTTCGATTTTCACCACCCCCGCCACCCAGATCACTTTTGGAAAAAAGCTGCTGGCCCCAGTCTGGAAGGTCATACGCGGGATAAAATCCGACAGGCGGATGGTATCGCCCAAAAATGGCACGGTGCTGGTTTGCACGCCGCTATTGCCATCAATGGCAATAGACACAACCGCCCCCGCTTTGATCGCCCCGAAAATCTTGCGCGCCAAGGCCATTTTGTTTTTCGAATAGGTTGAAAGCAAAAATTCGGCCCCCGGTATGTTGGAGACCAAAGGCGTGGAGGCCACCCAGCGGTAATTCAGCCCCGATTTGGCCAAGGCAAATGGCCCCGCAAACAGCCCGCCAATATGGGCCGTGGCAATAAATGCGCCCACACCATTTGCGGTTTTCTCCTGAATCATGGCGCGGGCCTCTGCCGCGCCGTGGATAAAGGGCAGGATTTCATCGCTATCCTGCGCCCGCGCTTCTAGCCAATCCAGGGTGAGGTGATCCGCGAGATTCACCCATTTGCACTCCAGTTCCCACGCGGCACGGTCTGCAGGCGCGCAGCCCATCTGCCGGAGCTTTTCATAGGCCCAGTCAAACCGGTAGGCCGGAATTTTCGAGGCATCCATGTTAAAATCGATCGCATCCAGCGCCGCGGAAAAATTGGCGTATTTTGACAGGTTTCGGCCTTCGAGGCCTTCCCGATACATGGCTTTTGCGCCGGCCTCGTCTCCGGCAAGCAGCAAGGCGCTGATGCAGGCGCGCCGCCAGCCACCATGATGCGGATGTTTTTGAAGCAAATCGTCATAGCCGGCGGCGGCCTCTTGAAAATGGCCATTTGCCATCAAGGCATCGGCATATTGCGCCCGCACGGATTCCGGCTGCGCCCCGCCGCTATGCGCGCCCAGAACCTGAAGCGAATCCTGGTTGCGATTGACCGACAAATAGAGCTTCGAGAGCAGCCGCGCAGATTTTTGTGGCCGCCCGCCAATTTCATGGGCGCGCTCGACGGCGGCAATTGTGGCCTCGCCGGTCGGATCAATCTCGGCAAGGGCGCGCCCGTATTGAAACGAAATTTCGAAATCGACGCTGTTTTCAAGGCCCAAGGCCTGAATATGCTCAACAACCTTATAAGACAGGGAGCGGTTGTTAAGTAACGTAAAAATTTCGGCCAACAGGGCTTGGTCATGCCGGCAAAGCCCCAGCACCTGATCAAGGGAGGTCAAAAATCCGGGCTCGTCATTTGCACGGGCAAAGGCGCGCAACGCCATAATGGCCGTTTCTGCATCTTCGCCGAAATCGGGCATCAACAGCTGCGCGATCTCCGCTGCGGCCTGATTGTTTTTCAATACCAGATTTAGCCGCATGAGATCGTGGTAAACCTGCGCGGGCAGCATCGGATCGCGCTGATCTGTTGTGATCGGCACATCCGCCAGATACTGTGCCGCCTTTTCCCGCCGATTATGGGTTAGGCTGTGGTTCACCAGCTCGAGCCGCTCCTGAATGCGCGCGGGGCTTGCTGTGATCATCGCCAAAAGCTCCCACTCGATGGCCGGATAATCGCGGTTCATTATGGCCCTGCGCAGTCGGGCGCGGGCCGCTTTATAAACACCCGAATTCTCTATATTGGCAGCGCTATACGCATTTTCCTGATCCATTATGGTTTGTTCCTGATTATGGCTAAAGGCTTGGGGGTAAGGGGTCTAAAACATGTCTTATTGGCGGCGGGCGGGCTAAAACCGCATCTTACTATAGGGGCTGTGCTGCTTCAAGCCGGAAAGAAAACGGCACAGCGCCCACTTGCTGAACAGGATATAGCCGTGGTATTATGTGCCAATGGGCCGATAGGCCAGCCTATAGCCCGAGATAGAACCGGATGAGAATTTTTTTACTTTGTAGAGGCTACCCGAGCGCAGAGCAGCTTTATAACTACCCGTTTTTGCATCGCCGTGTGCTGGCGTATCAGGCCCGTGGGCACAAGGTTCTGGTTTTTATTTTGGCAGAGGGGCAGGGGCAGCGGCAATTCGAGGGGTGCACAGTGGAAACCGGGGGACAGACAGCGCTCATAAAAGCCCTTGCGCAATTTGCCCCTGATTGCATTGCCGCCCATGCGCTGGCCGATGATATGTGGGCCGCGCTAAAAGCCACGGGCACAGGCCTGCCGGTTTTTGGCTGGCTGCATGGCTCTGAAATGCTTCCCCACTACAAAACCAATTTTCCCGATCGCAATGACCCGACCCACCAGCTACAAAAACAAACCTATGAGCGGCGACGGCGGTTCTGGCGCGCCCTTGTGCGGGATTGGCCGCAAAACCTGCGCTTGGTGTTTGTATCTGAAAATGCCGCCGAGCGGGCGCAAGCGGGGCTTGGCGTGGCCCTGCCCGAGGGGCGCGCTTGCGTGATCCATAACCCGATTGACACAGCGCTGTTTTCCTACACGCCCAAGCCGCCCGAGCAGCGCTTCAAGGTGCTGTCCATCCGACCCTTTCATAACTGGAGCTACGCCAATGACCTGTCAGCGGCGGCGATTTCTATGCTGTCCGGCCATGCGCTGTTTGCGCGGTTTTCCTTTCACATTGTGGGCGACGGGGCGCTGTTTGATAGCCAGCTTGCGTCGCTGGCGGGCTTTGGCAATGTGCGCAGCGAGCGGCGCTTTTTATCGCAGCAGGACATCAGCGCGCTCCACAAGGAAAACGGCGTGTTTCTGGTGCCCACCCGTATGGATACCCAAGGGGTCTCGCGCGATGAGGCGATGTCTTCAGGCCTGGTGCCGGTTACCAATGCGGTGGCGGCGGTGCCGGAGTTTGCCAGCCCCGATTGTGCCGGCCTTGCACCGGCCGAAAGCGCTAGCGGCCTGGCAAGAGCGATGCTCGACATGGCGGAAAATCCGGCGCGCTTCCTGCAAGTTTCGGCACGGGCTGCGGCGCGCGTGCGTGCCCAGAGTGCCGCGCATATCATTATCCCCGCCGAGCTGGTGTTGATGGCAGGTGGCCTGTGATGCCGCCCATAAAGCCAGACCTGTATATCGCCGCCATCGGGCGCTCGGGCAGCACGATGCTGTGCAATATGCTCACCCGCGCACCGTCGCAGATCATCTTTATCGAACCAAAGTTTCATAGCCCGCCCTATCGTGGCATGCTGACCCCGCAACTCCGGCAATTCGGCATGGATATCTCCCCCGCACGGCAAAAAACCGCCCTTGGCTTGGCCCCGCAGCCGATGCTGGCGCATGTGCTCGGCCCGGCGCTGCGCTCTGTAAAATGGGGCTTCAAGGAGGTGTTGTGCGAGGAACACCACAAAGTGCTGGCGCTGTTTGCCCCCGATCATATCCTGATAAACACCCGCGATATTTTCGATGTCGCCCTGAGCTTCATGGAAAAGCACCGGCGGCAAGGGAATGAAGACCGCTTCCCGCCCGCATGGGTGCGGGACTATTGCCAGCGCGAATCCCTTGGCATGGTGCGATTTTGCCAGCATCTGGCTCAAATCGGCCAGCCTCACACCTTGGTGCGCTATGAGGATTTCACCAAAGATGCCGATTTCAGGGTGGCGCTGGCAAAATCCCTTGGCTGGACATTGGGCACACAGGCTGACAGGTTTTTGCACGGGTTCAATCGCGGTTTCGAGGCCAGCCGCCACCAAGGGCGGGATTTTAGGGCGCCGACACTGGCAGAGCGCGGCTTGCCCGACGCGCTTGTGCAATTGGCGCGCGATATCCAAGCCGATTCCGCCGAATACCAGCAGTTTTTTAGCTATTCGCCGGCAAAGGGGCGGCCATGATCTTCAGCTACAAACACAGGTTTATTTTCATAAAAGGCCGCAAGGTGGCCGGCACCAGCATAGAAATAGCGCTCTCGCCCCATTGCGGCCCGCAGGATATCATCACCCCCATCAGCCCCGTAGACGAGCGAACGCGCCTCGCCTTTGGCGGGCGGCCGCAAAACTATAGCGGGCAAAGCGGGGTGGAGGCGCGGTATCTGGCCCTTGTGCAAGCCAAAGATATAAAGGCGGCCATTAAAACCCGCGTGCATTCCGATAGCGCCTTCCCGTTTTTCAACCATATGTCTCTGGCCACGGTGGAAGCGCGGCTCGCCCCCCCGAGCGCAGAATATACGCTGGTTTACAACGTGCGAAACCCCTATGCAAAAGTGGCGTCTCTGGCAAATATGTATATTTCATTTCAGGGCTATACCGGCGCGCCCATGGAGCATTCGCTTGGTGATATTCGCTCCAGCCTGACAGGGATATTTGACTCCGGTCAGTATTTATTGGCTCGAAACCACGCGCTTTACCAAAGCCAGCGCCCCTACAAGGCACGTATTTGCCTGCGGCAAGAACACTTGGCCCAGGATTACGCGCGCCTGCTAAAGCGGTTGCATGTCCGCCCCAAACCCGCGCCCATCCCCCGCGCCAAACAAGGTTCGAGCGGCATTGGATATGCAACCGAAGATCTGTTCACGCGCGCGCAACTTAACACCATAAACGCCGCTTTCAAAACAGAGTTCCACGCCCATGATTACGCTATGATCTAGCCCCCCTTTTCGCCAGCTACTGTCCGGGGGGGTGTTGTCACGGGTTTTGGCGCAAAATTTTCCACCTAATTTGCTCTGTGTTGAATCCTGCCATAAGTTTCCCCAAAACGCTATAGCCAGTTAACGTGACAACACCCCTATTTAGACGTATAAACAATTAGGTTGGAAATTAGCCGTTCGTGGAATAAAATCGTAGTTATCGGTCGTGGTCTTGTCACGGTTTAGTTCCGATCTCTTTCGAGCAATAATTGCCCTTAAGGAGATCAGGAATGACAATCAAATACACAGAAGAGTTTCGGCGTGATGCGGTT
>Ga0256839_1002728_pt1 | contig 19281 bp, 13 predicted proteins | sample 354166metaG_FD_185968 | JGI IMG/M metagenome (GOLD analysis project Ga0256839, IMG submission 185968) | Hydrothermal vent microbial communities from Mid Atlantic Ridge, Atlantic Ocean - 354-166 | ecosystem: Environmental > Aquatic > Marine > Hydrothermal vents | place: Atlantic Ocean: Mid... | reverse complement strand
GGACGATTTGATTGCTATCCTGGACAGCGCTTCGCAAGAAGACGTTACCCAATGGAGCAATGAGTGGGTGAAAATGGCGGGCATGCCGCGGATCACCCCATACCTGCGTACTGAAAAAGATTCTACCATCAAGCAATTTGGCCTTGTGCATCAGGGCGACAGAAAATTGTGGACTCAAAACCTGGCGGTTCTGCTTGAGGCGGAAGACTCCATGTACCATTTTGATGTAACCCTGAAAGGCAAGGGGGTGGTTATAGAGGAAGCCAGGGGCCTGCGGGCGGCAACTTTTATTATGTGTAATGCACAGGGGTATGGTTATGGTTATTTCCGGCTTGGCCCACAAACCAGGAAACGCTGGCTTGAACAGATGCAGGGTTTTGCTGACCCGGTAATGCGCGGGGTGGGCTGGCTAAGCTTATGGGAGAGTTTTTTGTATAAAAGGGTCAAGCCTGAAGAACTGCTGACGGCTATGCTGGATAATTTGCCGGTTGAGGCCGACCCGCTTATTCAGCAATATATCCTCGGCAGGCTGGAAGTGCTGTATTGGAAGTTCCTGCCCCCGGAGATGCGGAGGCAATATGCCCCCCAGGTGGAAGGCCTGCTCTGGCAACAACTGCAAACACTGTCCGATAACAAACTCAAGAAAGCCTACCTGAATACTTTCCGCTCGGTTGCCTTAACCGATGAAGCTGTGGCTAAACTGGCTAAGTTATGGCGCCAGGAACTCACGGTAGAAGGAGTAAAGCTTTCGCAGAATGATTTTACGCAACTGGCGGCCCAATTGGCCCTGCGCACCTGGCCGGGCTATGAAGAAATACTGGATGAGCAGTTGGCCCGGCTGACAAACCCCGACCGGAAAGCCCGGCTGGCATTTGTCAGGCCGGCCTTGTCGGCTGACCAGCAGGTGCGGGATGCGTTTTTTGCCTCGCTTAAGCAAGCCAAAAACCGTGAACATGAAGCCTGGGTGTTGGAGGCCGTAGGCTATCTGCACCACCCGCTGCGGGCGCAGGGGTCGGCAAAGTATGTTCTGCCCACGCTGGATTTGTTGTGGGAGATACAACGTACGGGCGACATCTTTTTCCCGAAACGCCTGCTGGATAAAACCTTCTGGGGGCACCAGTCGTTTGATGTGGCCAATGAAGTACGGCAGTTTTTATACCGCAACAACCACTATCCGTTGAAACTAAAAGATAAAATCCTGCAATCGGTTGACCTCACCTTCCGGGCGGCTGAGATTGTGCGCGATACCCGCGAGCAGGAATAAGTTTAGTGGGCCTCTAACCAGTTCCTGCCGGTGCCCAGGCCAACCTCTAAGGGTACGGCCAGTTCAATGGCTGTTTGCATCAGTTTTTCCACCTGCTTTTCTACCTTGTCGAGTTCAGGTTTTGGCACCTCAAACACCAGTTCATCGTGCACCTGCATAATCATCCGGGTGGCCAGGCCTTCCTGCTGCAACCAGCGATGAATGTTGATCATGGCTATCTTGATAATATCGGCAGCCGTACCCTGAATAGGAGCGTTGATAGCATTACGCTCGGCAAACCCGCGCATGGTGGCATTACGGGAATTGATATCCCGGAGGTAACGCTTGCGGCCTAAAATAGTGCTTACATAACCTTGCTCGCGGGCCTGGTTGATGACGCTGTCCATATAGGCCTTAACAGCCGGGAATTCCCGGAAATAGCCTTCGATAAAATCGGCTGCCTCTTTGCGGGGGATATTCAGGTTTTGTGATAAGCCATAAGCCGAAATACCGTAAATTATGCCAAAGTTGGCCGATTTTGCCATGCTGCGCATTTCGGGGGTAACGTCTTGCAAGGGTACTTTAAATATGCTGGCGGCTGTAGTGGCGTGGATGTCGCGCCCCTGGCGAAAGGCTTCGATCATCTGCCGGTCTTCGGCAAAAGAAGCCATAATCCGCAACTCTATCTGCGAATAATCGGCAGAAAGGATAAGGTGGTTATCATCGGCCGGCACAAATGCTTTTCGTATCTCACGCCCCCTGGGGGTGCGAATGGGGATATTCTGCAGGTTGGGGTTTAACGAACTCAGCCGTCCGGTAGCGGCTACGGTTTGGTTATAATTGGTATGGATACGGCCATCAAACCTACTGATCATCCCGGGCAGGGCATCTACATAGGTTGATTTTAGTTTTTGCAACTCCCGGAATTCCAGTATTTTACGCACGATTTCATGTTCTGCGGCCAGGCGGGAGAGAATCTCCTCTCCGGTTGCGTATTGTCCTGTCTTCGTTTTTTTAGGGTTTTCTATCAGCTTTAGTTTATCAAACAGGATAACCCCCAGTTGCTTCGGTGATGCAATATTAAACTCTTCCCCGGCCAGGCGGTAGATTTCGTCCTGCACCTGGCGGCTTTCTTCACGCAACGCAACCGACATGGTACGCAATGCCTCCGGGTCAATTTTCACCCCGTTGAATTCCATGGCCGTTAACACCGGCACCAAGGGCAATTCAACCTCATAAAACAGCTTTGCCAGCTTTTTCTCCTGTATTTCTTTGCTCAGCACCTGCTTGAGTTGCAGGGTAATATCGGCATCTTCACCGGCATACGCTACCACTTTTTCCAGTTCCACATCGCGCATGGTGGCCGGCTTGCCTTTGCCGCCAATTAATTCTTTAATCGCTACCGGGGTATAGTGTAAATACTGTTCGGCCAGGGCATCCATGCCGTGGCGGCTGTCAGGGTCAATTAGGTAGTGGGCCACCATGGTGTCGAAAATGGGCCCTCTTACCTCACAGCCATATTTTTTCAGCACCAGCATATCGTACTTTACATTTTGCCCTATTTTAACGATTTTTTCGTTGGCAAAGAATGGGGCAAGGGTGTTCAGGACAGCCCTGGCGGCAGCCTCACCTTCGGGCACGGGCACGTAATAAGCTTCCCCGGGTTGGTAACTAAACGACAGGCCTACCAGTTCGGCATCAATGGCGTTGGTGCTGGTGGTTTCGGTATCGAAACATACCTCGTCCTGCAAGAGCAGGTAATCCACCAGGCTGTTAAGCTGGTCGGCTTCTACCAGATGATATTGGTGCTCTTTGGTCTCTATGTTGGCCGTACGGGTTGTTTCTTCCTGGCTTGTGCCTTCCCCGCTGGTAAACATAGAAAGTTGCACTTCGGTTTTTGGTTTCGAAGAAGCCGGGGCCTCGCCTAATACCCTTTGCGCCAGGGTGCGGAATTCCAACTCCTTAAAAACGCTTGCCAGTTTCTCCTTGTCGGGCCCCTGGTAGGCCATGGCTTCCAGGTCATAGTCCAACGGCACATTGGTTTCAATGGTGGCCAGCTTTTTCGACAGCAGCCCCTGTGGCCCGTACTTTTCCACGTTTTCCCTGGCTTTGCCTTTAAGTTCATCAACATGGTCCAGCAAGCCTTCTACGGAGCCATAGGCCTGCACGTATTTTACCGCTGTTTTGGCCCCCACCCCGGGAATGCCGGGAATATTATCTGAGGCATCACCATGCAGGCCTAGAATATCGCGTACCTGGTCAACTTTGTCAATCTGCCATTTTTGCAATACTTCCGGTATGCCCAGGATATCGACAGCATTGCCCATATAAGCCGGTTTATACAGATAAATATGTTCATCAACCAGTTGGGCAAAATCCTTGTCGGGGGTCATCATAAAAACTTCAAAGCCCTGTCTGGCTGCTTGTTTGGCCACCGTGCCAATCACATCATCGGCTTCGTAGCCGTCTTTTTCGATGATGGGGATATTGAAAGCCGAAATGATCTCCCTTACATAGGGGATCGCCTGTTGGATATCCTCGGGCGTGGCTTCGCGATGGGCCTTGTATTCGGGGAAACACTCATGACGAAAGGTAGGTTTGGCGGTATCAAAGGCTACGGCAATGTGGGTAGGTTGTTGCTTGTTGATTACCTCAAGCAGCGAATTGGTAAAGCCCATCATCACCCCGGTGTTAAGGCCCTTGGAGTTGATCCTGGGATTTTTACTGAAGGCAAAGTGAGCCCGGTAAATAAGCGCATAGGCATCAAGCAGGAAAAGTTTTTTCTCTGGTTTACTCATAAAGCTAAATTAGGTACTTTTTGATAAGAACAGGTGAATTATTCTTGTTAAAGGCAACAAATGGCCCAATAATTTTGTTGGTAAATAATTTGTGCTACTTTTACGGGCGCTAAAAGATGAACAATAGTTTAATCAGCATATTGCCCACCCCCCATGTAATAGTAGCCACTACTATTACCACTACCCTTATTACCCCCTTGGGGGTATAGTATATTTTCTCTCGCGCAGGGCCTGTGGCCTACCTTAAAAAATCAGGTTTTAAACATTTTTTATTTATGAAAGTTCTCAAATTCGGAGGTACTTCGGTAGCCTCCGCAAAAAATATTATCCGGGTAAAAGAAATTGTTACGGCAGCGGCCGGCACCTCACCCGTGCTGGTGGTGGTATCAGCCTTTGGCGGGGTCACCAACCTGCTGGAAGAGGTAGTCCACACCGCTACTGCCGATAGGGCCAAGGCCGAAGACTTGTTGCAAACCGTGGCGGAGCGCCATCTGGAAGTGGTTGCCACGTTGTTCCCGGTTGACAAACGGGCCGGTATTACCACCCACATTGAAGCAACCCTGACAGACCTGGCCGAACTCATCAAGGGCGTAGGCATTATCGGGGAACTAACCCCCAAACTGAAGGACAAGGCGATGAGTGTGGGCGAACGCTTGTCGGCCGCTATCATCAGCCGCTATCTCGCCCTTGGGCGGCCGGTAAAACTGCTCGATCCGCAACAAATCATCATTACCGATGACAGCTTTGGCCAGGCGGCTGTGGACTATAAAGCAACCTATGCCAATATGGCCGGGATGTTGCCGGCCCGGGAGCAGGTGCTGGTTTGCCCGGGCTTTATCGGGGGTACGGCAGACGGCCGGCTTACCACCCTGGGGCGGGGCGGCTCCGATTTCACCGCAGCCCTGTTTGCCCGTGGGCTGATGGCGGCCGAGCTGCAAATATGGACGGATGTAAGCGGCATGATGACAGCCGACCCGCGCGTGGTAAAAACCGCCAGGGTGATAGAAAAGTTGTCGTATGAAGAAGCCATGGAGTTATCGCATTTTGGCGCCAAAGTCATTTATCCGCCCACCATCCAGCCGGTGATGGAAAAAGGTATTCCCCTGCGGATAAAAAACACTTTACAACCGCAGGATGCCGGCACGTTGATTACGGTTGACGATGGCAATGGCGGTAAAACCGTGCAGGGCCTGAGCAGTATAACCCATCTGGCGTTGGTTAACCTCAAAGGCCCGGGCATGGTGGGGGTGCCCAGTTTGTCGTACCGCTTATTCCGGTGCTTTGCCAAACGGCAGATCAACATTATCCTGATTACCCAGGCCTCCTCCGAGCATACTATCAGTGTGGTGATTAAAGCGGAGGACGCCCCGTTGGCCGCTCAGGAAGTGGCCAGGGAATTCGAGCAGGAGGTGGCGCTGGGAAAAATTGATCCCCTGGAAATAGAATACGACCTGGCCATTGTGGCCCTGGTGGGCTCAAAGATGCAAAACCAGGTAGGAGTGAGTGGCAAAATGTTTGCGGCCCTGGGGGCTAACGGGGTCAACATCAAAGCCATTGCGCAAGGCTCTTCCGAGCGGAACATCTCTACTGTAATAGCCGTCAACGATCTGAAAAAGGCCCTCAATAGCCTGCATGAGCGCTTCTTTTTGTCGGCCCGCAAGCGCATCAACCTGTTTGTGGTGGGCACCGGTAATGTGGGTGGGGCATTTCTGCGGCAAATAGAACAACAGGCCCCTTACCTGCTGGCCAATAACCACCTCGACCTCCGCGTGGTAGGACTAGCCAACAGCAGGCGCATGCTTTTTGCCGAAGAGGGGATAGACTTGCCCGATTGGCAGCAGCAACTGGCCAGTGCAGAGCCGTTGGAGGCACAGGCGTTTGTGCAGCGTATGGCCGGCCTGAACTTGCGGAACTCTATTTTTATTGACAACACGGCCACGGAAAGTATTCCCGGGCTCTACCTGGATGTCCTGCAGCACAGCATTTCGGTGGTCACGCCCAACAAAGTTGCCGCTGCAGCTGCCTATCCGCAGTACCTGGCCTTGAAAAGCACGGCCTTACGCTACCGGGCACAATTTTTAATCGAGACCAATGTGGGGGCCGGCCTGCCGGTGATTTCCACGTTGAACGATTTGATTAAAAGTGGTGATAAAGTAACGGCTATAGAGGCCGTGCTGTCGGGTAGCCTCAACTTTATTTTTAACCAATACACCGGCCGCAAGCCTTTTGCCGAAATTGTGCGGCAGGCCCAGGCCGAAGGCTATACCGAGCCTGACCCGCGCCTCGACCTGAGCGGCCTTGACGTGAGGCGTAAACTGCTTATCTTAATGCGTGAGGCGGGTGTGGAATGTGAGCTGCCTGATATTAAAGGGGAACAATTTGTACCGGAAGCCTGTTTTGCCGCCCCGGATGTGGACGGTTTCTATGCCTTGCTGGCTGAAAACGAACCTTTGTTTCGCGAAATGCTGGATACGGGTACCACAGAAGGCCGGCAACTAAAATATGTGGCCCGGTTTAAAGGCGGACAAGCCGGCACGGGGTTAGTCAGCGTAGCGGCCGGCCATCCGTTTTACAATCTGCAGGGAAAGGATAATATTGTTTTGTTTTACACCGATCGCTATGCCGGACAGCCCTTGCTGATAAAAGGGGCCGGGGCCGGGGCCGAAGTGACGGCAAGTGGTATTTTTGCCGATGTGATGAAGGTGGCAAATTCATAAGCTATGGAAAAGAAAGAAATAAGGGTGTTTTCCCCGGGCTCTATTGGCAATGTTGGCTGTGGGTTTGATGTTTTCGGCCTGGCTATTGCGGCTGTGGGCGATACGGTAACAGTGGCCCGGAATAATAGCGGGGCGTTGCGTATCCTGGCCCTTGACGGGGATGACAGCCTGCCACTTGATCCGGCTAAAAATATAGTAACCGTTGGGGTAAAGGCCATGTTATCGGCCTTGCAAAGTCCCCTGGGGTTCGACTTCAGGATTAGCAAAGGGGTGGCGGCCGGCAGTGGTATGGGCTCTTCCGGCAGCAGTGCCGTGGCCGGGGTGTTTGCCGTGAATGAGCTTTTGGGACGGCCTTATACCCAGGATGAATTGTTGCCATTTGCCGCCATTGGCGAACAACGGGCATCGGTACAACTGCATTACGATAATGTGGCCCCCTCTATGCTGGGTGGTTTTACCGTGGTGCGTAGTGCCGACCCTCTGGAGATACTGCAAGTGGCGGTACCGGACAACCTGTACCTGGCGCTGGTGAAGCCGGGTGTGGTGGTTAATACCGGAGTGGCCAAAAAGATGCTGGGCGAATCTATGCCTATAACCCGGGCAGTAGCGCAGTTTGGTAATATTGCCGGGCTGGTGGTAGGCCTGCAGCAGCAGGATATTGGCTTAATCGGCCGCTCGGTAGAGGATTTTCTGGCCACTCCGGTGCGGTTGCAACTCATTCCGAAATTTAATGAAGCCCGGGCGGCTGCCCTGGCAGCGGGGGCAGCCGGCTTTAACATTTCCGGCTCGGGGCCGGCCCTGTTTGCCGTTTGTGCGGGCGAGGGCACGGCCCGGAAAGTGCTTGCCGCCTGGCGCAAGGTTTATCAGGATGACGGTAACGCCAGCTTTTATCTTACCCGCCCCGATACCGAAGGCGTCCGGGTAGTAGCATAAAATCAGCAAATATGAAATACTACAGCACCAATAACCCACAACTAACCGTTGACCTTGAGACAGCCGTTCGTCAGGGCCTGCCGGCCGACAAAGGTCTCTACATGCCGCAAACTATTCCCCGCCTGCCGGCCGGTTTTTTCAGCAGGTTGCCCGGAATGACCCTGCCGCAAATTGGCTTTGAAGTACTCCGGCCTTATGTGCAGGGGGGCGTGCCCGATGAAGACCTGCGCCTGATTTGTGAGGAGGCCTTCACCTTTCCGGCCCCGCTGTCCAAACTCGACCGCGGCCTGTACAGCCTGGAACTCTATCATGGCCCCACCCTGGCGTTTAAAGACTTCGGGGCCAGGTTTATGGCCCGGATGCTGGGGTATTTTAATGCCCATACCCAACACCAAAACACCGTGCTGGTGGCTACTTCGGGGGATACCGGTAGTGCCGTGGCCCATGGTTTTTATGCTGTGGAAAATGTTAACGTGGTCATCCTTTACCCACAGGGGAAGGTAAGCGATTTGCAGGAGCGGCAAATGACTACGCTGGGCAAAAATATTCATACCCTGGCGGTTGCGGGTAGTTTTGACGATTGCCAGCGGTTGGTAAAAACCGCTTTTGTGGATGAGGAACTGGTCACCGCCCTGGGGCTTACTTCGGCCAACTCGATAAATATAGCCCGCTTGTTGCCGCAAATGCTCTATTACTTTTATGCTTATGGGCAGGTGGAGGATAAGCAAAAGCCGGTGGTTTTTTCAGTGCCCAGTGGTAACTATGGCAATTTAACAGCCGGGGTGCTGGCGAGGCGTATGGGGCTGCCGGTAGCCCATTTTATTGCGGCCGCTAACGCCAATGCCATTGTGCCGGCTTACCTGGCAACCGGTGAATTTAAGCCCCGGCCGTCTGTTGAAACCATCAGCAATGCCATGGATGTGGGCAACCCCAGTAATTTTGTTCGTTTGCAGGCACTTTTCGGTCATTCCGTGGCAAAATTCAGGGCATTCGTTAGCGGTTACAGCTATTCCGATGACCAGACCCGGGAGACAATAGCGCAGGCGCAGCAGAAATATAATTATGTGCTGGATCCCCATGGGGCCATAGGTTGCCGGGCTTTGCAGGCGTATAAACAGGGTGCTGATGTTACCGGAGTGTTTTTGGAAACAGCCCATCCGGTTAAGTTCAGGCAGGAGGTGGAAGCAGTTACCGGTAAGGCAATTGCGGTTCCTGCGCCTATTCAGGAAACTCTGCACAAGGACAAACTAATTACACAGTGCGGAGCTGACTATGCTGCGTTTAAAGCACAGCTTTGGCGGTTGCTCAGTTGATGATTTCTGCTGTTTTAGGTAGTGTCAGGGGGTTATCCCTGACACCACGGCAACAATAAAACAACTTATTCTTCTGCCATAAAGGGGTACCTGTAATCCGTAGGCGGCACAAAGGTTTCCTTGATGGTACGTGGCGATACCCAACGGATAAGGTTGAGCAAAGAGCCGGCCTTGTCGTTGGTGCCGGAGGCGCGGGCCCCGCCAAACGGTTGCTGACCGACTACCGCCCCGGTAGGTTTATCGTTGATATAGAAATTACCCGCGGCATTGGTCAGCATTTTGGTGGCTTGTTCCGCGGCAAAACGGTCGTTGGCAAATATTGCCCCGGTAAGGGCATAGGGTGAGGTTCCGTCAACCAGTTTCAGGGTTTCTTCCCAGTTGTCATCATCGTAAACATAAATAGTAATCACCGGCCCGAAGATCTCCTCGCACATGGTCACATACTGCGGGTCTTTTGATAACAGTACAGTCGGCTCTATAAAGTAGCCTTCGGATTTATCGTAGTTGCCCCCGGCAATGACCTCAACTACCTCACTGGCTTTGGCATCATCAATATATTTGCTGATTTTATCAAAGGCCTTTTCATCTATCACGGCATTGAAGAAGTTGGTAAAGTCTTCAACACTGCCCATTTTGATGTCCTTCAGGTCATCAATTATATGTTGCTTCACCTCATCCCACATGCCCCGCGGGATATAGGCCCGCGAAGCAGCCGAACATTTTTGTCCCTGAAACTCAAACGCCCCGCGGGTAATGGCCGTGGCAACCGCTTTGGCGCTGGCCGACTTATGGGCGACAATGAAATCTTTGCCTCCGGTTTCGCCTACCACGCGTGGGTAGCTTTTGTATTTGCGGATGTTGGCGCCAATGGTTTCCCAGATGTGTTGGAAAACCCCGGTGCTGCCGGTAAAGTGGATGCCGGCAAAATCGGGATGGTTGAAGATAACCTCTCCGGCTGTGGGGCCGCTGACAAATACCAGGTTGATAACGCCATCGGGCACTCCGGCCTCGCGGAAGATCTCCATCAGGATATGGGCCGAATAAATTTGCGAGTTGGCTGGTTTCCACACCACTACATTGCCCATCAAGGCCGGGGAAACCTGCAGGTTGCCGGCAATGGAAGTAAAGTTAAACGGTGTTAGGGCGAACACGAAACCTTCCAGCGGGCGGTACTCCAGGCGGTTCCACATACCGGGGGCCGACTCGGGCTGCTGCTGGTAAATTTCGGTCATGTATTGCACATTAAACCGGTAAAAGTCGATAAGTTCACAAGCGGCATCAATTTCGGCCTGAAAAGCGTTTTTCGATTGTGCCAGCATAGTGGCGGCATTGAGTTTGGCGCGGTAAGGGCCGGCAATCAGCTCGGCAGCTTTCAAAAAGATGCTGGCCCGGTGTTCCCACGACATGGCTGCCCACGATTCACGGGCATTCAAAGCAGCCTGAATAGCCTGCTCTACATGCGCGGCATCCCCGGCATGGAAGTGCCCCAGGGTGTGCGATAGCTCGTGGGGTGGATGAATAGCCACCTTATTGCCCGTGCGTACTTCTTCACCACCAATAAACATAGGAATATCCAATTGTGTGGCCTTGGCTTCGGCCAAAGCTGCTTTTAACTCTGCCTTTTCGGGTGAGCCCGGGGCATATGATTTCACCGGTTCGTTTTTGGCAACCGGCACTTTATAAAATCCTTTTGGCATGACTTCTGAGGTTTAAATTACGGGGGCAAAGATAGCAAGATGAAGGCGCAAATATGGTAACTTCAGTACCCTAATCGCAAATATTTTTCGCTTAGAAGTAGCGGAGTATTTCCGGCAAAGATTTCACTTCCAGGGTAGGGGTTACCGGGCAATCGAGGTGGTGGGGGTTATAAAATATCTGGTCAATGCCGGCCCGGTGGGCACCCGCAATATCGGAATGGGGGTTGTCGCCTATCATCAGGGCTTCTTCGGGTTTGGCCCGGGCTTTATCCAGGGCAAAAGCAAAAATTTTTGGTTCGGGTTTTTGCGAGCCGGCCTTGCCGGAGGTGACAATTACGTCAAAAAAATGACGGATGCCCCCGCTGCGCATTTTGGTGCCTTGTATTTCTTCAAAGCCATTGGTAATAATATGCAGTTTATACTTAGCGGACAGGGCTTCCAGTACTTCGAAAGCCCCGGGGATAAGGTAAGGCTTGGTGGGGCAGGTATAAATATAATCCTGCTGCATGGCTTCGGCAGCATGGGGGTCTGCTACCTGCAGATCGGCAAAAATGGCCGGAAAACGGTCCGTGCGGATCACATTTTTATCAATTTCCCCGGCATGGTAGCGGTCCCAGAGGCGGCCGTTGATTTCAGTGAATTTTTGCAGGAAGTCATCCAGGGTAACGCCTTTGTCGGCCAGCCGGTATTGGTGCCACAATTCGCGCAGGGTTTCTGCGGAACTGGTTTCATAATCCCACAGGGTGTGGTCGAGATCGAAAAAAAGATGTTTTTTGTGCGTAAACATTTAACGGGTTTTGCGGGGCAGGGTTATTTTATTGATGGTTAACTCGCGGTTGGAGTACAGGGTTTGGTAAACTTCCCGGTCGGCTTGCAATTGCGGGTCTTTGTCAATAAAAGCCAGAAACTGGCTGACAATATCTTCCACCTCTTCTTTTATACTGTACAAGGCCCATTTCTCCACTTTGCCGAGGGTAAGCATACCGGAATTTTTTAAATAAGCAATATGGCGTGAGGTCTTGGTCTGGGTAAAATCCAGGATAAACTCCAGGTCGGAGATAGTTAACGGCCCGTAGTGGAGCAAAAGGTTTAAGAGCCTCAACCTTGCTTCATCGCCCAGGGCTTTCATTAACTGACTGCCAATCTGTAAATTAAAGTGCTTTAAACGCATCGTTTTACCGGTAATTCACGTTGTTACAGGTGCTTATTCCGGATTAAATTATTTTTTTAGTGGGTGAACTATTACATTTGCATACTAAGATGGGGCGAAAACGGTACAAAGTAAACTCATTTCGGATTATATTCATTACCAGCCTGATTTTCCTGGCTTGCGGGGCAGGGTATGCCCAAAATGATCAGGAGAAAAAGGTTGTGCAGTTTACCGGTATTGTGGTTGACCAGGATGGGGTGAGCCAGTTACCCGGGGTGCACGTGTACGTGCCCAAGTCGGGGCGCGGTACTACCACCAATGTATATGGCTATTTTTCTATGCCGGCCCTGGTGGGCGATGAGGTGGTTGTGAGTGCCGTGGGCTATTTAAAGCAACATTTTACTATTCCTGAGGGAAAAAATAACCGGGTAAATGTGGTGTTTAAGATGGAGGAAGACACCATTTACTTACAAAACGTAGATATTAACCCTTTCCCTTCCGAAAGGGAGTTTAAAGAAATCATCCTGGCCCTGAACCTGCCCGATGAAAACAAGATGCTGGGTGACCGGCTGGATGGCGCCTCGCTGGCCCTGATGCTGCGCAGCACCCCGTATGATGCCAGCCTGAATGCCCGCTACTATTTCGACCAGCAATTCTATTACATGCAGGATAACTTCGGGCCACGTTCCAATCCGTTCCTGAACCCGTTTGCCTGGAGCCGCTTCATTCAATCGCTTAAAAAGAAGAAGAAATAGCTTTTTCATTACAGTAACTCCTTATTATAAGAGAAAAGCGATTACGACCAGTGCGGCCAACATTAAGTAGATTATGGCGATTAATAGTTTGTAAAAGGTAAACTCTGACTTTTTCATCTTTCCCATCTTTGTTTGCCTTATATAGTGTCATAATCGTGCCAATCAGGCCATAGAAAATAACACGCAGATTATCAGCTAGTTGCAAAACAGGGCTGCACACAAAAAATCCCATAATAAGACCAGAGTCTCATTATGGGAAAACCATTAAGCCAAACTATTGTTCCCTTAGCCCAGGAACTCTACCAGGCGGTTGGCCCTGCCCCCGGCACGGAGCTGCCTTAGCGATTTTTCTTTCAACTGCCGCACCCGTTCCCGGGTAAGGCCGAGTTCTTCACTGATTTGCTCCAGCGACATGGGCTCGCGGCCGATACCAAAATACATTTTCAGGATATTGCTGTCTTTGGGCCGCAGGGTACTTAATGAGCGCTCGGTCTCATAACGTAACGAGTCGTTAAACGTAACATCGCGGTCTGTTGCATCCGTTTTGTCATCTGCCAGTACGTCCAGCAGGGAGCCATCGCCTTCGTTACTGAAAGGGGCATCTACCGATAGTTGCTGCATATTGCCGTCAAGGGTTTTTTTGATCTCGCTCACCTCTATGGCCATGATTTCGGCCAGTTCTTCATCCGTGGGCTCCCGCTCCAGTTCCTGTTGCATGGCGGCTGCGGTCCTTTTTATTTTATTCAGGGTAGAAACCCTGTTCAGCGGCATTTTTACCATGCGGGAGTTCTCGGCAATAGCCTGCATGATGGACTGCCTGATCCACCACACGGCATACGAAATAAACTTAAAACCGCGGGTATGGTCAAACTTTTCGGCCGCCCTGATCAGGCCGATATTGCCTTCGTTGATCAGGTCGTTTAACGTCAGGTTGCGGTTTTGGTATTGTTTGGCTACCGAAACCACAAAGCGCAGGTTGGCCCGCACCAGTTTGTCTAAGGCGGCCTGATCGCCTTGTTGTATTCTTTTAGCCAGGGCCATTTCTTCCTCGGCATTGATCATTTCAATACGGTTTACATCCTGGAAGTATTTTTCCAGCGATTGGTTTTCCCTGTTGGTAATGTTCTGGGTTATCTTTAATTGTCTCATTTTCTTCTATTTAATTGGTTTTAATACAAAAGTCGGGCAGAAGAAGTTCTGTATTCTACGCGTAGTACCTATTTTGCCGAATAGGTATTTTACCTATAGGGCTTTTTAGCTGGCTTTGAGGACGGGATATCTGATCCTCCTCAACAGCAGGTTTTTGTCCGACAGGGTAATACCGATAAAAAGAAATAAATTAAATCCCACCGGAAAGACTGAGCGTTGTGGTTATTGCCAACGATGCTGCCGGTGCTTAACCCGAATTATCCATGATTCTTCATGGATAATAATGTAAATAACCACCAAACAACTGTTTGCCAGTTAATTACATCAGGGTAAAAACCTCCTTATTTACGAAAAACAGTAAAACTTTTTTGACCCATGTATAGTAACGTGTATTTTGCCACCAGGGTTATAAATCATCGAAAAGATTTTTTTCTATGGCATAGAGTACCAGCCCGGCAATATTTTTTGAGCCGGTTTTTTCCAGCAGGTTACGCTTGTGGGCATCTACCGTACGCGGGCTGATAAATAGTTCTTCGGCAATTTCCTGGTTGCTGTATTCTTTGATGATCAGCCGCAGCACTTCTTTTTCGCGGCTGGTGAGGGGCAGGTCAACCACCAGCTTGCTGTTGCGTTTTACAGCGCCTTTAAGCATGCTTTGCATTACTGTTTCGGCTACCTCGGCACTGTAATACGTTTCGTTGTTATAAACTTTGCGCAGGGCGGTTTTGATGATTTCTTCCCCGCTGTTCTTCAAAATATAGCCGGCTGCCCCGGCTGCCAGCATTTGCTTGATGAACTGGTTGTCGTTATACATCGACAGGGCCAGAATTTTGATATCGGGATATAAGGCCTTGATTTTTTTGGCACAGGTGATGCCGTCCATTACCGGCATATTGATGTCAAGCATTACTACATCTACACGAATAGACTTTAGCAATACCAGGGCTTCCTGACCGTTGCCGGCTTCATCGGTTATATCAAATTCTTCATCGTTTTCCAGGTACACTTTCAGTGCATCACGGATAAGCTTATGGTCATCTACCAGTAAAATCTTCATCACCTTTATGTTATGGGTACCCGAATGTGGATACCGGTACCTTTGCCGGGATGGGTATCGATGGTAAATTCGCCACCCACAGAAGCAACCCGGCTGCGCATACTATTCAGGCCAAAGTTATGGTTTTTGTTGGCAATTTCTAAGGCGAAGCCCTTGCCGTTGTCTTCAACGGATAGTGAAATAAGGTCGGTGAAGACCAAATACTGGATGGTAACTTCGGTGGCCCCGGCATGTTTAATGCTATTATTGATGGCCTCCTGGGTAACCCTGTACAGGGCAAATTCCACCTCTTTGGGTACATCTACTTCTGCGGTATTGTAATGAAAGTTGAATTTTAGGGTACACGATTCAGGCATGGCAGCGAGCAGGTTTTCCACGGCATAGGTATAGCCCAGGTCGGTAAGGGATGGAGGCATCAAATTATGCGAAACGGAGCGCGATTCGGCAATGGCTGTTTTAATCAATCGCTCTATAGCGTGGATTTTCTTTCTCCCGGCAGCCGGTATGTCCCGGTCATTCGCCAGCCGGTGGAGGTGCAGGCTGATGGCCGACAGGGTTTGCCCTACGGAGTCATGCAGTTCTTTGGCAATGCGGCTGCGTTCTTTGTCTTCGGTAGAGAGGATAGAGGCGATAATCCTTCTTTCGGCATCGCGGGCGGCTATCATATTGCCCAGGTCTTCGGCAATGGCATTAATCATTTTCACTTCTTCCGGGGTAATTGCCTTGGGGGGGGCGCTGCCGGAATGGCTGTAACCCACGGTTAGCAGGCCAACCTTCTGGGTGCCGGCCACTATGGGTACGGCCACCTTGCCTGCCGGCCCCGGGTAGTTGGCCGTTTGGTACTCCCGGCCGCCATAGGTTATCGTAATGGCCATATCTTGTGGGTTGGGCCAGGCCTGGGGCAGGGCTTTCAGGGTGCCGTTGAGTATGTCGTCAATGCTGTTTTCACGGTGGGCGATTAACTTAGACACTTCGTACAGGCAGTTAAGTTGCTTATTCTTCTCATGCAGGGCGTCTTCGGCCGTCACCCGGGCGGTAATATCGCGGGCAAAACCACAAATGTAAATTTTACCCTCAAACGTAAAGCGGTCGAGGCTCAACTCCACCGGCAGGGTAGTGCCGTCCTTTTTTTTAAACTTTTCCCTGATCCGCAGGTGGCCATCCCAGTTTTGTATGCTGAGGGAGTTATAATAGGCGACATTTTCGTTGGTGGCCAGCAGGTCGCCTGGTTGCATTTGCAACAGTTCGTTTTCATTGTAACCGGTCAACTCTATGGCGGCCCGGTTCACCTGGCTAAAGCATTTACCGGGTTCGTACCATACCCCGATATCCTGCGAGGCTTCTATGGTTTGCTGGGCCAGCCGGGCTTCCTGCTCCGATTTGCTTAGCTGGCGGTTGATTTCTTTGAGTTCAGCGGTTTGCTTTTTTACCTGATGCTGAAGCACCAGGATAAACACGACAAAAATAGTTGAGCCGGCTACAATAATGCCGAGGGTTTGCCCTACCCATTCGGGGATAACCTCTTCGGGTGGGGCGGAGGTGTACTTTTGCACTGTCTGGTAGTAAAACGATGATTTATCGTTGATCAGGGCCGGCAATTGCTGGTCGAGCCGACCGGCTAAGGTTACATTACGGGTATTTTCGTGCAAGCCAAAGCGGATACTCACATAGGCCAGGTTGATAGAAGTGCTGACTACGGCCTTGTCGGCTGTGGCCGTTAACCCGTAATAGCGTGACACCAACCCCAGGTCGGCCTTGCCCCGGGCCACGCTGTCGATAACCGCGGCATACGTGGGCGCCCCGGCCCAGGTAACGGGGATATCCAGTTCGGTTAGTAAGTCCAGTAAGCCATCTTCTCCATTTTGGCGGTAATGGTCGTTTTTTAGGGCCGCTATTTTTTTGCCGCGGAGTTGGGCCAGCGAGGTGTAGTTAAATTCGTCCGCCTCATGCTTGTAGAGTTTGCCCCAGTTGATCATGCTACTGGTTTTGTTAAAGACAAACAGGGAGTCGCGGGCGGCAGAATAGGCCAGGGCCGGAATGAGGTCAATTTCCCCGGTTTGCAGGGCTTGCAGGCAGGCGGCAAAATCATAGGCTTTATATTCCAGTTGCCAGCCTTCCTCTTGGGCAATGTGGTTGAGCAGGTCAACCGTAAAGCCCGAAACCGCCCCGTTTTCATCAATAATAATCAGGGGCGGGGTTTGGTAAACGCCTACCTTTATAGGCTGGGCATAACCCCACCAGGGCAGTAGTAAAACAAACGCGAGGGCCAAATATCTCACAGCAAAAACTCTTTTCTGCTGTTAAGATAGTGAACTGTGTTAATTTATTTGCAGTGCAAGGCAGAGAATTGGATTGGCTACTGAAACACCAGCAACGAGTACCCCTGCATTTGATGTTCGGTAACCACGGTAAGCATGGAAAGGGCAATGGTTACCTGTGGGTTTACATCGGCAAAGGCATAGTTGCGGGCTACCAGCGACTGGCCGCAAACATAAAACTTAACCCCGGCAGCACTTAGTTGTTGTATCAGGTCCAGATTAGGGTTGTCAACTCCGTATTTCTTTTGATAACCGGCATTATTCAGGATGATTGGGGTGGCGGTGTAGTGCACGGCAACCACAATATGCAATTGCTCTTTGCTGATGCCGGCTGCCCCGTGCAGGTTGATCATGCGGGCAATATTGTTTAACCCTTTGTTCACCTGGTTGAAATCATCGTTGGCCGGTTTGAGGTCAATAACAATCTTATAATCAATATTTTTAGCGGGCAGGGTGGCGTTATCAATGGCATAAATGGTGCCGTAATCTTTAATGATGGGGTTGACGGGGGTTTGGGCGTTGGCTTGCAGGCAGTTTAGCAGAACGAATGAAATAAGGGTAGAACGTAGCATGGTTATGGAGGTTAGTTGCGGTATATAAGGCGCTATTCGGGTTAGCATGTGGTTTTTAAAGGAATATTTACCCCTTCTGTATTGCCTTTTACGGGCAGTTTTTATGCCTTTTGCCGGCAACCAGGGCCTCATTAAAAAGAAATCTGGGAGGCCAGTTTGTCTTTAACCTCCTGCACCTGGTGGGCATTCAGGCGGGGCCCGAATTTACCCACTACCCGGGAGGCAGCCATACTGGCAATTTTACCTGCCTGGGCGTAAGAGTGCCCGTGGGTGATGGCATAAAGGAAAGCCCCGGCAAACATATCCCCGGCCCCGTTGGAGTCGATGGCTTCTACCGGGAATGACTCAATGTCAATAAAGGTATCGCCATCAAAAATAGTAGCGCCATTTTTCCCCAGGGTGATGGCAAAGGTTTTGGCGATAAACTTCATTTTTTCCCGCGCGGCCAGCAGGTTGTTGGTGGCGGTGTATTTCAGGGCTTCATCTTCGTTGCAAAAAAGCAGGTCAACCCCGGGGCCGATGACTTTTTCAAACTGCGGCTTAAAAAACTCCACAATGGCCGGGTCGGAGAGGGTGATGGCCGTTTTCACCCCGTGTTTTTCTGCCAGGGCCTTAGCCTGCAACATGGCCTCAACCCCGTCTTCCGAAGTAACCAGATATCCTTCCAGATACAGATAGGTTGATTTTGCCAATGCCCCTTCGTCTAAAACGCTGGCATCAAGCGTAGCCGAGATGCCGAGGTAGGTATTCATCGTGCGGTCGGCATCGGGGGTAACCATCACCAGGCATTTGCCGGTAGTGCCTTCCGGCAGTTGGTTGCCATTGAGGTTAGTATGGATGCCCGATTCTTTCAGGTCGTTCATATAGAAACGGCCGTAATCATCGTTGGCCACTTTGCAGGAGTAAAACGATTGGCCGCCAAACTGGTTAACCGCAATAACCGTATTGGCGGCAGAGCCCCCGCTTTGCTTTTTTACCCGTTCTCCGGCAATAACCCGGGTGAGGTAAGCCTGGCGTTCATCATCTACCAGGGTCATCACGCCTTTTTCTACCTTATGCTGTTTGAAAAAACTGTCTTCTACTTCAAATTCGGTATCTACCAGGGCATTGCCTATGCCGTACACATCGTATTTATGCATTGTTTTGTTTACTTGGAGGGCAAAAATACGAAGAGATTGGTTAAAAATGATGGTTTTAGGAATATCTTGAAATATGGTCAGAAGGTATGCAGCATAGTGAAACCATTCCCCAAAAATCGCTACGATTTACAATAAAATAAGCTTAGCCCGGATTATTCACGAAAATCGTGAATAATGACGTAAATTAACCGCCAAACGATTGTTTGTCAGTTAATTACATCAGGTCCTTAGACTCCGGCTCAGCGGAGTCTAAGGACCTGATGAGTGCAAAATATTTTACTCTCAAATTTGGGTCATGCTTAATCTTTGGCTCATCCTGTATTTTGTATATAACATGTTGTCCTGTTTTCCGCACGATTTAAAAAAGGGTTAATTCCTGGCCGTATTAGTTGATTATTTTCGATATTGGGTGTCCCGTTGGTATTTTTGGGGATGTTTTT